>SDBU01000017.1_pt1 | contig 233399 bp, 207 predicted proteins | sample 2277071 | NCBI WGS metagenome assembly SDBU01 (sample SAMN10397929, study PRJNA504765) | marine sediment metagenome | isolation source: marine sediment core GS08_GC12, 126 cmbsf | place: Arctic Ocean: Gakkel Ridge, Loki's castle | collected 2008
CGCCTATCCTGGGGAGATTACGGGCCAGGATCTCGGCAATTTCGGTTGACGGCGTAATCGGATATCCCCCGAAAAACATACATCCGGCCGCTATTGCTCCGTAAGCGCAGGCCTCGTTTCCCTGCAACAACAACGGCGTATTCGCTTTATATATCCGTCTCCGTTTCGCTACTACCGTGCTTGATTCCAAAAATCTATCTCCAAATTCTATTTCTCGTTTGATGTTATGGCGAACTCCGGACAATGCAGCCAGCAGATCGTGCACTGGGTACAATCCATCCCACGGGCTACAACAGGATAACCGTCCTTATCGGTATCAAATACCGTCTTAGGGCACATCTCTATACAAATACTGCAGGCTTTGCACCATTTTTTATAAATAACTACAGGATCGCTGCGTTTCTTCCAGCTTTTCTTCGTGCTCTCGACAACCGTCATTGCTATCTCTTCTTTCTTTTCCCCGTTGCTTTAGCTTTCGATTTCTTCGCTTTTGACGGTTTTACTGCCTTTTTCACCGCTTTTTTCGAAACCTTCTTCGCTGTTTTTTTCGATACCCTTTTGGCCTTCTTTTTTACCGCTTTTTTCGCGCCTTTTTTCGAGGCTTTGGCTTTAGGCTTCGCTACTTTCTTTTTCGGCTGTTTTGGGGCCGTCTTGCCCTTCCTTTTAGATAATAATTCCCTGATAAGATCGGGCAACTGCGACGGTATATCCGCTACGGGAACGCCCACGACGTTCAATGCCGCGATTTTATCGGCCGCCAACCCCGATGATCCCGAGATGATAGCCCCGGCATGACCCATCCGTTTGCCCGGAGGAGCGGTGCGCCCGGCGATAAACCCGACAACCGGTTTTTTCATTTTCTTTTTGATGAACTCCGCCGCCATCTCCTCGTCGGAGCCGCCGATCTCGCCGAGCATGACAACCGCGTCGGTACCAGGATCTTTCTCAAAAGCGTCCAAACAATCGATGAAATCGGTACCTATTACAGGGTCTCCGCCGATTCCGATACAGGTCGATTGACCCATACCGGCAAGAGTAAGATGGTAAACAACCTCGTAGGTTAACGTTCCGGAGCGCGAAACTACGCCAATCCCGCCTTTTTTATGGATACGGGCCGGCATGATCCCGACTTTGCTCAATCCCGGCGATATTATCCCCGGGCAGTTAGGGCCGATAAGCCTGATCTTTTTCGATTTCAAATAATGATAAACCGAAAGCATATCGTTGGCCGGAAGCCCCTCGGTAATGCAAACGATCAGACCTACCCCGGCATCGCCCGCCTCGTATATAGCGTCGATCGCGAATCTCGGGGGAACATATATTACCGATGTATTGGCTTTGGTTTTAACGACAGCATCGGCAACCGAATCGAAAATCGGCACACCGTGGATTTCCTTCCCGCCCTTGCCCGGCGTTACTCCGGCAACCACTTTGGTGCCGTACTCTATCATCTGTTTGGTATGAAAAGAACCGTCGCGGCCGGTTATCCCCTGCACGACAACTCTGGTTTTTTTATCTACGAATATCGCCATTTTAATCCCTCGTCTTTATCCGTATTCCTTATCCTACGCCGCTTTCTCAAGCGCCATCTTCACAGCCTCTTCCATGGAACTCGATGCTTCCATGCCCACTCCCTTAAGGATCTTCCTGGCTTCTTCCTCGTTCGTACCTGTTAACCTGACAATGATCGGCACCTGCGGTTTGAGTTGCTCCACCGCCTGAATTATGCCGTTGGCGACATCATCACAACGGGTTATACCGCCGAATATATTGAAAAGGATCACTTTCACGTTGGGATCGCCCAGAATTATCTTAATAGCCGCTATAACTTTCTCCGGCGACGACGATCCGCCGATATCCAGAAAGTTGGCCGGTTCGCCGCCGAAATGCTTGACCAAATCCATTGTGGCCATGGCCAACCCGGCGCCGTTGACACAACATCCGATAGTGCCGTCGAGCTTGACATAAGACAGATCGGCCTTGCGGGCGTCGGCCTCCTCAGGCTCCTCGGCATCGTGATCGCGCATCGCCTCCAGATCGGGATGACGGTACAGGCCGTTGTCATCGAGATTGATTTTGGCGTCTAAAGCGATTAGCTCGCTGCCTTCGGTTACAATCAACGGGTTAATTTCAACCAGCGACACGTCACTCTTTATGAAGACATCGTAGAGTTTTTGTATTATGACCGCCGCCTGGCGAGCCTGCTTGAAATCGCCGTAAACGAACATGGCCAGCTTGATCGCCTCGAACGCGCGCAATCCGAGGATCGGATCGACCTGGAATTTCATTATTTTCTCAGGCGTTTTGGCGGCAACCTCTTCGATATCGATTCCGCCCGCGGCGGAAACCATGATCACCGGTTTCTTGCTCACTCGATCGAGAATAATCCCGACATAAGCCTCACTGGCGATATCGAGAGCTTCGGCCACGAGGATCTTCCTGACTGGCAGTCCCTTTATTTCCATATTCAGGATCTCCTCGGCCGCGAAATAGGCATCGTCAGGCTCCGCGCAATATTTGATTCCGCCGGCCTTGCCGCGTCCTCCCACATGCACCTGGGCCTTGGCCATTACCGCCTTCTCATAGCGTACCGCGATCTGCCTGGCTTCCTCCGGCGATGATGTCACCTCTCCCTTGGGAATCGGAATTCCAAACCTGGCAAATATCTCTTTTGCCTGGTATTCATGTATCTTCATTTTCTTCCCCCGAACCTATCTTTTCCCGATTAAAATCGTCATCACCAAATTCTCAAAAATTATTCCCTATTAAGTGAAATTTTTCTCTTATGTCAAGAAAGCTTTTACTCAAAATGTTTTTTTGTTTTCTCAAGCAGAATCCGCCGGTTATTGAGTTCCGGATTATCCAAAACAAGATCCATTAAGTAGCTTAAAACCTCCCCGATTTCGGGTCCTTCGGGAAGTCCGAATTCGTCCATAATGTCCTTTCCCCCGATTGCCAGATCGTTCAACCCGAACGGCGATTCCTTCTTGATCTCGGCAGTCACTTTCCTCTCGAACTCATCCACTTCCGACGGGTCCTGCCCCATCCCCTGGGCGGCCGTATCGGCTCTTCGAAGTTCGATCAAATCATAAATCAAATCGGTCCCGACCGCCCTGATCAACCGTCGAACCCCCTTATCACCCGCCGCCTCGGAAAACATGTGTTTTGTAACCAGCTTCTGCGTTTTCTCTATTATTTCATTGGAGTACCTAAGCCTCTTTAACGCTTTCACCGCCATTTTCGCAGAAAGCTTGTCATGGCCGTAAAACGACGCTCCGTTTTCGGTTAACTCCTTTGTGGCAGGCTTTCCGGTATCATGATACAGAGCCGCGAGCCGAACAACGAGATTCCTGGGAGAATTATCAAGGCATTCCATGGTATGATCGAAAACGTCCCAGCGATGATACCCGCCCGGCTGAGCCACCCCGATACAGGCGCTCAATTCCGGGAAAAGCAGATCGAGCGCTCCTATTTGATATAAATAGCGAATACCAATTGACGGTTTATCCGCTTTTAAAAGCATTTTGTTGATCTCCTCGGCGATCCGCTCCGGGGCGACCGATTCTATCAATCCTGCATTTTTCTTCATCGATGCCAGAGTCTCCGCTTCAATTTCGAAACCGAGCCGCGCGGCGAATTGGGCTCCCCGCAGAATCCGCAGGGGATCCTCTAAAATCGCCTCGGGAAAAACAATCCGGATTAGTTTTTTGGCGATATCCGCCTGCCCGCCGTACGGGTCTATTAATTCGCCCGACGGTATCTCCCGGGCCATGGCGTTTATGGTGAAATCACGTCGCTTGAGATCGACCTCGACCGGCAGATCAGGATCGTATTCGACCTCGAAATCTCTGTGAGCTATACCGGTTGATTTTTCGGTGCGGGGGATGGCGAAATCGGACGTTTCCCCGGTCTCTTTTTGAGTGAATTTGATCACGCCGAACGATTTCCCGACCATATCGACCCGGCCGAATTTGCTCAGGATGGCCATAATATCGTCTATTGGGATACCGGTTACGAGATAATCCCGGTCTTTATGCTCGGTTTCGGGATCGATCAAACGATCTCGCACCGACCCGCCGACCTCGTAAAGCTTGCCGTCGCGAGCGATTTCATCGATCAAATCTTCAGGTAGTGAGTATCGCATACGTTATATATAATTTTTTTGTTCAAAGATATCTATCTTTATTACAGAACAATCCTCGTCCCCGCACGGCCGTTGATAGCGTCAAATCCCTTTTCCAACGACGAAATAATCACCGTCTCCCCGCCGTTTTCGAGGAAACTTATAGCCGCCTCGATCTTAGGCCCCATAGAGCCCGACGGGAAATGGTCGTCATTATAATATGCTTTTATCCGTTCGAGTGAGACTTCGTCGAGCCATTTCTGATCCGGCTTGCCGAAATTGATCGCCACTCGTTCGACATCGGTGAGGATTAAAAGCAAGTCGGCAGCGATATCCCGCGCCATCACCGCCGAGGCCCTATCCTTGTCGATAACGGCGTCGACACCGTAAAGCATACCGTCCCGTTTGACGACAGGTATCCCCCCACCGCCCGCGGCGATGACTATCGTATTCTGATCGAGGAGGTTTCTTATGGTCTCTTTCTCAATCATCTCCAGCGGTTTCGGCGACGGCACCACTCTCCGCCAGCGTTCGTCGTCGGGGAATTGCGCCACCTTCTGCCAGCCCATCTCTTTAGCCAGACTCTCCGCCCTCTCACGGTCGTAGAACTGCCCGATAAACTTGGTCGGATTTGTAAACGCGGGATCGGTCTCGTCAACTAAAACCTGGGAGATTATGGTGGCCACCTCGATATCGATCTTCTCCTCTTCGAGCCTATTACGCAGACATTGAGCGATCATATATCCCATCCCCCCCTGCAGGTCGGCCACACATATATATAGAGGAAGAATGGGGGCTTTACCCCGCGCAAGCTCGACCCGCAAAAGCGCGTTGCCGACCTGCGGGCCATTGCCGTGGGTTATGGCTAGCTTATAACCGTTTTTAATCAACTCGATAATGAGCCCGAGGCTGTCGGACGTATTGCTAAACTGGTTGGGGATCGTATCCTCTATATCTCGATTGGAAATGGCGTTACCGCCAAATGCAACAACAGCTCGTTTTATCATGATGTTATCACCTCGCGACAGTATCAAAAATGGTAAAAAAATCGGAAATCGACCGACGCGTAAGACAAATTCCAGTGACCACCTATTTTATCGCCGATATTCCTCAAGTATGACGCTTCACCGCCATAAGATATTCTGGGGATTGATTTCGATATTGGTACCGAATGGAATCCTATCCCTATGCGATACCCCGGCCAGGTAGCGATAACGTCTTCGCCGTCCCTATAGGGAGTTCCGCTCTGAAAAAACTCGCGGCCATCGCCATCAACGAATACCGGTCCGGCCGCCATCAGTCCATACAATTGAGCCTTATCCCGATCGAATATCACGTATGAAACACCGGTTAAGAATTCGATGTTTTCGAATTTCCATTCTGTAATTATATTGTAATACTGTTGAAAACGAATCTCCGATCTATGGAAACGTATATCGATTACACCTTCCCATCTTGAAAATGGTTTGAATTTACGCGCGAAAACCGCTCCAACGCTGATTCGATCGAATAGGTTCATCGACACACTGGACGCTCTGGTTACGACAGTGAATGCAGGAACAACGCCCCATCGATACTTAGATGAGTAATAGCTGACGCCGGATCGCCTCTTATCAATTCTCTTATAATACTTAGCCTTTTCGAAAAGATTATCCACGAGATTCCGGCGAGGTTCGTAAATTGTATAATAACCGATATCATCTTCCTTCAAGCTCAAAATAACGGATAATGAATCAATCGTTTCGTTAAACAGTTGGCGGTTGAAATTCTCAGACGCGGTTTCAATAATTCCCGTAAGCCTCCGTTTAAAGGATTCCGAGAACGCGACGTATTTCCTATTGGCCTCTTTATAGAATATCCACGCGGTCGCGGTATCACCGTTTTCAAGATAAAACAACGTGGAATCGATGTCGGTAGCACAGTCGCCGCCCGCCTTTGCGAATCTTTCACATTTTTCGTACGCAAAAGAGGCAAACTGACTCGATAAATCGTCCTGTATCCAGCCCATCAACTCCCCGGCCTCGACATCATCGGGAAAATGCCCCAGATGCCGCTCAAGGCCTTTTTCCGCCTGCAGAAGATGACCGTTTTTATAGAGGTAAAGGGCCTCTTCCATACTTCTATCGCGGTTGATATACTCGGGATTCCCGCAAGCCGATCCTAATACCAGAATTGCAAGGATTATTCCGGAAACGGCGACCGGAAACCGACGACTGCGCTTCATTACTATCCTCCTATTTACGGCGGACTCTCTTCTTTTTCGGCTTCGTAAACAGATCGGATAAAACGTCCGTCAGGTTCGGCGTGCCGATCTCCTGAAGTTCGTAGCTAACCGTTACATACGGCTTATTTATCTTGATCAGTTTGCCAAGATTTATGGGCGTGGCCACAATCACCGTATCGCATTTGGCGCGGTTGATAGTGGTCTGAAGATCCTTGACCTGCTTATCGCCGTACCCCATGGCCGGAAGCAATGTCCCGATCTTCGGATATTTCTCGTAAGTCGCTGTAATCGATGCCACGGTGTAAGGTCGCGGATCGACCAGCTCGGCCGCTCCGAATTTCTGAGCGGCAACCACTCCGGCGCCGTAAGTCATCTCGCCGTGTGTCAACGTCGGGCCGTCCTCGATAACCAGAACCCTCTTACCCCGGATCAATTCGGGATTATCGACAAATATCGGCGATGCCGCCTCGACTATGGTAACCTGCGGATTGAGCTTGCGTACCGACGCTCTGACCGCCTCGATCCCCTCCAACGGGGCTGTATCGATTTTGTTAATGACAATAACATCGGCTAAAAGTACATTCGCCTCGGCGGGGTAGTACAACGTTTCATGTCCCGCCCTGTGCGGATCCATGACCGTAATATGAAGATCGGGCATGTAAAATGGCAGATCGTTGTTACCGCCGTCCCAGACGATAACGTCGGCCTCTTTCTCCGCTTTTTCGAGAATCACCCCATAATCGACCCCGGCATAGACAACCTGTCCTCGTACGATATGAGGCTCGTACTCTTCTCGCTCTTCGATTGTGCATTTATGCGTATCGAGATCTTTCAACGACCCGAATCGCTGCCATATCTGCTTGGTCAGGTCGCCATAGGGCATAGGGTGACGAATCACCGCCGCTTTCAAACCCATTTCCTTTAGGACTTCGCAAACCTTGCGAGTGGTCTGCGATTTACCCGAGCCGGTCCTTACCGCGCAGACGGCGATTACCGGTTTGTTCGATTTTACCATCGTTGGAAAACCACCCAACAGCTTGAAATCGGCTCCGCAGGCGTTAACCAGTGCGCCTTTGGACATGACGTAGTTATAGCTGACGTCCGAATACGAGAAAACAACCTCCTCGACCTTATGTTTGGCGATCAGGGTAGCAATTTTTGATTCGTCTAAAATCGGAATCCCCTTCGGGTAAAGTTGCCCGGCCAGTTTCGCGGGGTATTTTCTCCCGTCGATATCGGGGATCTGCGCGGCTGTAAAGGCGACAACGTCGTAAGATTTATTGTCTCGGTAGAGCAGGTTGAAATTATGAAAATCCCGACCCGCGGCGCCCATGATGATGATCTTTTTTCTATTCATAAACCCTCTATTTCAAAACAGTTAAACTTTTCTAATAAAAGTATGTCACTTGTCAATCAAGGATGAAAATATGGTCTTATAGCTATAGGCTCAATGATCGAAAAGCTTCTTTGACCAGTATTGCATGGCGTCAATATGGCATTTGGGGATTTCGGTGTCAATGGAATTATCGACCGGCAAAAACCCACAAAACCTTACTCTCTGGTTACTAAGCGCCTGCTTAGTAACCGTTGAATGCGGCAACCAAGCAGAGCTTGGTTACCAGAATATAGGATTTATTTCCCTTTAATATCCGAGGCTTTCCAGCCTCGGATATTTTGCCCGGCGTCAGGATGTCATCCGCTGCGGCGGATTCAATCCTGACGCACGAAATTCGAATACCAGGATTAAATCCTGTATTAGAATTGATATCGCTACAACCTACAATTCCACGTCATCGATCTGCGCCTTTTGAAGTTTGCCCGAATAATCTATATAGATCGAACGCCATTCGGAGAAGACATCGAGAGCGGCAGTACCCGCCTCGCGATGGCCGTTGCCGGTATGCCTGGTGCCGCCAAACGGCAGATGCACCTCCGCGCCGATTGTCGAGGCGTTGACATAGAATATCCCGGTGTAGATATCGCGAATCGCCCTGAAAGCCTTATTTACATCCTGTGTAAATATCGCCGCCGAGAGGCCATAAGCGGTATCGTTGGCGATTTCGATAGCCTGATCGAGGCCGTCGCAGGGAACAACCGAGACCACCGATCCGAAAATCTCCTCGCGGGCGATTCTCATTTGCGGATCGACATCGGCGAAAATGGTCGGCTCGGTAAACCAACCGTGATCGTAATCCCCGCCGGTCAACCGTCCGCCGCCGCACATCAATTTGGCTTTATCCTCGTTTTTACCGATTTTCATATAACCCAAAACCGAGTTCATCTGGCTTTCGGAGACCGCCGGTCCCATCTCATTCGATTCATCGAGACCATTGCCGACTTTTAGCGCTTTTGCCCGAACCACGAACTTGTCGAGGAACTCTTTGTAAACTTTTTTGTGAACGATCACTCTCGACGCCGCCGTGCAGCGTTGGCCGGTGGTGCCGAAACCGCCCCAGACAGCGCCGTCAACGGCGAGATCGATATTAGCGTCATCCATGACCATAATCGGATTTTTCCCGCCCATCTCCAAATGGCAATGCCTGAAATCAGTCGCGCAAGCCTCAGAGACACGTCTGCCTACATCGGTGGAACCGGTGAATGAAACCACCATGACCCGCTGATCGGTCATCAGCGGCTCGCCCACCGCGCCGCCCGAGCCGCTTACCATATTGATCACTCCCGGCGGGATACCGCATTCCTCCATGACTTTAATGAAATTGACAACCGATAGAGGGGTATCTGTGGCCGGTTTGATTACGCAGGTGTTTCCGCAAACCAGCGCCGGGATCATTTTCCAAGCCGGGATGGCTATAGGGAAATTCCAGGGAGTGATCATAGCCGTCACACCGAGAGGTATCCTCACCGACATCTGAAATTTATTCGGCATTTCCGACGGTGTCGTATGGCCGAACATCCGGCGGCCCTCGCCGGCGTAAAGGAAACTCATATCGATAGCTTCCTGGGTATCCCCTCGAGTTTCTTTGATAACCTTGCCCATCTCCCTGGTCATCTGCTGAGAGATCTCTTCCTTTTTCTCCGTAAGCCTTTGACCGATCTTATAGATTATCTCGGCCCTTTTCGGGGCCGGGACCAACCGCCATTTCTTGTACGCCTCCGATGCCGCGGTTATGGCGTCATCGACATCCTCGGCGTTTGATTTCTGAAAAGTACCGACCAGATCGCGTTTATCGGCCGGATTGCGGTTCTCAAACGTCTCGCCCGATTTCGATTCCACCCATTTGCCGTTTATAAAATTCTTGTAAGCTTCAGCCATTATCTCCTCCAAAATACCGTAGAGTTACACACGCCAATTATATTCAGGCTTTGATAATACTCATGAGCGGTATATAAATCAAGCGTGTATTTTCGCGTAAGAATCTCCTTTTTTGTTAAATATTTCCGATTTATCAATAAATCGGGTTGAGCGCTAAAACAGCCGTAAAAACGCTGATACCCTCTAAGTTGTTGTGTTTATTGAAGATTAAATGATCTTTATTTTCCCGGAACGGCATATATTTTATTCTGATCTTTATAACGCTAAATTACCATCATTTGAGGGCGACAACTATAAAGGGGCATTTTGCATCAATAAGAGAAACTCACAACGATTAAATACAAAACCGTTCACTTAATGGCGAGGATTTAATGAACCAATGTCTTGTCGATGAAAAGCCCCTTTACCGGGAAGTGGAGAAAATGCGCAAGCGGGTTATTGAACTTAGTACCTTAGAAAAGTTCGATTTCTCGGACCAGGAATGCGAGGCCATCTTAGAGTTGATCTCCATGATATATTCGTCAGAAGGAACCCGCGCCCTCCCTAAAACTTTGATGACTTTTTTATTAAATTGGTCAGGTTGCGAAGCTGTGGGTGTCAGGCTTCGTTATGGATACGATTTTCCCTATTATGAAACCAGGGGTTTTTCCGATGATTTCGTATTAACAGAAAACACTCTTTGCGTGGTGGACGGTAGAAACGAGATTGTAAAAGACGACAGCGGCGATCCTGTCCTGGAATGCATGTGCGGCAATGTTATTCGGGGTCGATTCGATCCGGAAAAAGAGTTCTTCACCGAATACGGCAGTTTTTGGACAAACAGCACAAGCGAGCTTTTGGCGAAAACGTCGGAAGAGAGCATGCAGGCCAAAAACCGCAATCGCTGTAACAGGGAAGGTTACGAATCGGTAGCGCTAATCCCCCTGAGAATGGCTGGTGAGGGTTACGGGCTTTTGCAATTCAATGATAAACGCGAAGGTATGTTCACGCCCGCTAAAATCAATCTACTGGAAAGAATCGCCGCGAACATCACATTCAAATTGGCCAAATGCAAGGACGAGGCACAATCGCTATTGATCCTGAACGAAAAAGAGATTCTCCTTCATCAAATTTATAAATCGTTGAGAATAAAACCCGAGTATACGGAAGAATTAGCCTAACCCTCTAATATAGAACAATATTAATATTAATTCGCTGTAATCGGAATTATTACTTAGATTCGGTTCGCTGATCGTCTTTTGGAGGCACGGTATCCTCCGGCAACTCGCGCCCGAAAAATTTCCGCCAGAATCTTTTTCTTTTCGCTTTCTTCTCGAGTTTATATTTCTTCTTCGATTCCCGCTCTTTTTTCTCCTGAATAGCGTCAAGCTCCTCGATTTTCTGCAAGAGTCTCTCGACATTATCCCGTTTTTCCATCATCTGACGGAACAGATTATAATCGTTGACACTCCTCATGATGGCGTGCATGAACGGCTCCATGAAGACCATAACCTGCGAGCCAATATAGCTTAATGGCTTCACCGATTCCAAAAACAATATCGCCGGAACCGTCATGCCCCGATCCACCACTTTCCTGGCGATACGCGTGATCAAAACCCGCTCCTGCGGCGAAAGTTCATCTTCTTCGGGAGGAAGATCAATAGGCCCGAACATCCGATCAGGAGCCATTTTCACCATCCCCGGCGGCGCTTTTGGGTTGAACACCCGCCTTTGAATCGAAAAGATCTTTCAAAAACTCGTCAACCCGTTCTTTATTGTCCTTACCGTAACGAAGATAAAAACCGCGGTAGTTTTCCAGCCTCGACGGCCCCAGAAACGGAGATAACAGAACTCCCCGCCTGCCGGGAAAAATCGTCCTGAAAGCGGAAAGGTTGCGTTCCTTGGAGCTATACAGATATTTGATGACAACCTGCTTCTCATCGACCGTATACTTAGTGGGGAAAAAAAAGGTGGAAAGGGAGATCATAAATATTAACACCGCCACCAGTACCATTACCGGGCTGCCGGTTATATCATAAACGAAATAAAAAATCGTCAAAATAGCGGTGAGAACGACAACGGCCGCCACCGGACGTTCTTTAGCGGGATGTGAATTCCAGGAATACGAATTCATGATCGCGGTTCTGACGGGTCTCGATAACGGATCTTGCGGACATTCTCCATTTCCTTCTGAAGTTCCTCGGGTTTAAAAACTCCTTTATCCACAAGAACCTTCACCAACGCTTCCAGTCCGAGATTATTCGAAAGAGTCAGCTCATCGAAGGTAATTTCCTTTACCTGATCGCCGACTATTACCTTTAAAGCTACCCTTTTCGATTGATCGTCATTCATTTTTGCCTTTCGTGCCAAGCCCCTCGTTCATACTTCCGCTTCGATAACCATGCAGATCGACTGTAACGAACGCAAAGCCCATAGATTTAAGTTCGTCCGCCGCGCGGGCGTACAAATCGCTCTCAAAAAGGCGCGGCAATTCCTCTTTCAACAGTTCTATCCTGGCCATCTTATCATAATGCCTTACCCGAAGCTGGGAGAAGCCGAGTGATTTTAAATAACGTTCGGCTTTCGCTATGCGACGGAGTTTTTCGACAGTTACCTTCGAACCATATGGTATCCTCGATGACAGACAGGCAAGGGCCGGTTTATCCCAATTCGGCAATCCGAGATAGCGTGCCATTTCCCGAAGCTCCGCCTTCGTTATGCCGGTTTCAGCCAGAGGGGAAATTACACCTCGTTCGCCGGCGGCCTTGCGGCCCGGTCTCCAATCATCGAGATCGTCGACGTTTGACCCGTCAAGAACAACATCGGCTCCCACCCGAGCGGAAAATTCCACCAGTTTTCCGAATAATTCGGATTTACAATAATAACAGCGATCAATAGGATTTTTTATGTAATCGGGATCCGAGAGTTCCTCGGTTTTAATTTCTACGAAGTTCTCCGGATTCAATCCTATTTCCATCGCCAGCTTCCTGCAGAATTTCAGTTCCTCCTGAAGCAACGATTCCGAATCACCTGTAACCGCCCAGACATTTCCTCCCCCGATTGTCCGCACCGCGACTTTCAGAAGTAGGCTGGAATCGATTCCACCCGAAAACCCGATAACCACTTTTCCGAATCGGGATATATTCTCTCTCAATTTAGAGAGTTTATCCTGAACAATTATCCGCATTTCACCTTGTAGTCGCGACTTTTCCTTCGACAACCGAATAAATCCTGATTTCGTCATTCGCCCTGCCAGCCCCTTTGAATGTAATCCGGCAGGAAACTCCCTGGTAACCCTCGATCTCGTTAAGATACGCCCTGATCTTTTCTGGAGAATCCGCGCCTTCGTTCAGACCTTTTAAGACCATGGCGACCGCGTCAAAAGTCAAAGCGGCCACTTTATCCGGTTGATGCCCGAATTCGGCTGAAAAGGCGTTGGAAAACTCAACCCAGTTAACCTCATCCGATCCGGCGTGAAAATCGGTGGCGAACACGGCATCGCCGACATATCGGCTTACCTCGCGAATCAGGTTTTCGGAATCCCAACCGTCGGCGCCCAAAAACCGCCCCCGGATAACATGATATCTAATCTGGGGAATAAGTAATTTCAACTCGTCGGGATATCCCGGCAAGAATAATCCTCCTAAGTTTACCGGCCAGTCTTCGGTATCGTAAAACTCGACTGTTTCCAAGGTATCGCCGAATATGGAATCGACCTCCAGAACATACTCTTTGATATAGATCGAGCTGTCGATCTCGCCGGCGGCCAGTAATTCCTCGGTTTTCATCAGTAACGTTTCCCGAAGGGGTCTTATCTGTTGTTTGAAATCGGTAGCGCCGGTCGTATAATAACTCGTTGAAATAACCTCGCCGCCAAGCCTGTAGACCGTTTGGGAAAACGCCCTGGAAACGGCCATCCCACCAGCGTCGTCCGGCGAGATAATGGCGAATTCCGTTATGCAAAGTTCATCGATCGCGTATGCCGCTATCGCCTGGCCGAGGCGCTCGATAGCCGGGGAGATCTGGAATACATTAGGTCCGAGACTCGCGATACCGCTTTCTGACGCTGTCGGCGTTATGAGCGGGATATTCTCACCATTTAAAACAACCGCCGCCCCCACCGATGATTCCGATCTAAGGGGTCCTATAACCACTAATGGTTCCTCAAAAGCCAGCTTAGAGGCTGCCTTTGCGGCGGTTACCGCGTCTCCCCCGGTATCTTTTATCATAAACTCTATTCCCAGATTATCATGACCGAAAAATTTCATGGCCAGTCTGGCCGCCTCCACCATGGATCGTCCGTATTCGGCGTAAACCCCGCTAACCGGCGCCAGAAGACCGATAATTTTGGTCGCCTCCGCCTTTTCCGAATAACGCTTAATCATGGCGCGCGCCTCCCTGGAGTACTTGCCCCGGGGAAAACCGCGAAGATAAGACTCAAGCGATTTTATCCCCCTTCTGTAACGTTCCGCCTTAAGCTCTCTTCGAGCGCTTGAATATTTTAAATCTTCTATCAGAGGCGATGCGGGGTGTTCGGAAATCAACTGTTGAAGTTCCCGGAGCGAAAGCCCCCTTTCGATCAGCGGGAGGAGATTATTAATGGCGAGATTCGCGTCGGGGTTTCTCGGATCGAGATCGTAAGCGGTTATGTAGGTCGAGGCGGCGTCGAATACCCTGTGCTGATAATACAGACAATGTCCCTTTAAAACCAGAGCCGAGACGGCAAACCTCGACCTGGGGAAATCATCGACGAATTTATCGAAAAGGATTATCGCCGATTTGAATTTCTCCGCTTGAAATAAAGATTTGGCCGCCATAAACCTGTATGAACTATAGTAACCGTCTAAGGCAAATCGTCCGGCTAAGGAATTGAATTTTTTATACGCATCCTCATAATCGCCGTTCTGGAAATCTTCCATGGCCGCTTTCATCCCCTTCGACGGTTCCTCGAGGTAATCCTGGGCCATGAGGGAAGCGGGTATTGATATTGCCATTGTAAAAATAATCAGTGTTCTTGCTATCATAACGAATACTCCCTCGCGTATTCACGATACTGTTTCGCCCAATCGATGAAACCGGAGGATTCCTCCATTGAGATCGTTCTTTTGATCACCGCCGGATTACCGGCAACCATAGTGCGCGGAGGGATCTTCGTTCCCGGTTTTACCACCGACCCGGCGGCAACCATGGAACCCTCCCCCACAACGGCGTCGTCCAGAACTATGGAGCCCGTTCCGATTAAACAACCATCCTCGATTCGGCAGCCATGAAGAATCGCGCCATGCCCCACCGTGACATAATCGCCGACCTCGGTTGGTGACGTCCCGCCGGTAACATGCACGATACAGCCATCCTGGATATTCGTCCATTCACCTATTTTGACGTAATGAATATCGCCTCTGATAACCGCCTTAAACCATATGGAGCTTTCCATACCTATAGATACTTCGCCGATTATATCGCAATCGGGCGCTTTAAAGCAGGAAGAATGTATATTCGGTTTTTTCAGGCCAAAAGCTAAAATCATAATTTGTAATTACCGAAATCTTCGGGATTAATCTTCCTTAAACGATCTCTCAACGTCTCCTGATCGGGCAGGCCGGACCTTTCACGTTGTTCCTTTTTTAAATTATATAATTCCTCGTTGACATAAATCGGGGCTTTGGCTTTCAACGATAGGGCGATGGAATCCGACGGCCTGGCGTCAACCTCAACCACGTTGCCGTTTACCGAGATATAAATCCTGGCGAAAAACGTTTGCTCCTTTAAATCGGTAATTTCGATTTTCTCCACCTTGCCGCCCATGGCCGTAATCATGGTGTACATCAGATCGTGAGTTAATGGCCGCTTGGAGACGACTCCGGATATTTCCATTCCGATCGCCCAGGCTTCGTAATGACCTATCCAGATCGGCAATATATGATCCGAATCTAACGGTTTAACTGTAACAACAGGCGAATTTGTCGTAATATCCAGCGCCAGTCCTCCGATTTTCGATTCTATCATCTTCGGCGAATCCATGTTAACCTCTCATATAGTATATTCCCCAGGTTCCCGGCCCGGTATGAGTTCCCACCGTCGGACCGATCTCGCCGGTATGAATGTCATTCACTCCGAACCTCTCCTCGAGAAGGGCAACGATACTTTTCATGCGCGACGGAACCGCGGCATGACCAACAGCCCATCGTCCATCCGGGGAAACATCCTCCGATATTACGGAGATTATCCTCTCCAGAAGCTTTTCCTCGCTTCTGGCCTTATCATAAGGAACGATGACGCCATTTTCAAGCGCTAATAACGGTTTCAATCCCAGCATTTTCCCAATGAATCCCCTGGCCGCCCCCACGCGTCCGCCTTTGATTAAATATTCCATGGTACCCAGAGTAAAAAAGAGCTTTTGTGATACTTTCCGTTTCTCCAGATACTCAACGATCTTTCGGGGCGAGTCGCCGTTTCTAGCCATCTCCGCGGCAATCACCGCCTGAAGCCCCAGACCCATGGATACCGAGTTCGAGTCGAAATGCAGAATCTTATTCCCGAACTCCTCCGCTCCCCGCAGAGCGGAATTGAATGTGCCGGATAATTTTGAGGATACGTGTAAAGAGATAATACTATCGCAATCTCCCCTGTCAAAAATGGTTTTATACCTATCGATAAAATCTCCGGGGGATGGTTGCGATGTTTTGGGCAATTCGGGAAAACTCGCCAGTTTTTCGTAAAACTGATCCTTTGTAAGATCGACCCCGTCCAGGTAAACATCGGAACCGAACATGACCTTGAGGGGGACAACCTCGATATCGTAAAATCGAGCCAGTTCGCTCGGCAAATCGCTGGTCGAATCGGTGACGATCCTCACCGTTTTCCTCGCCTGTTTTTTGAATTTCGCCCGCCATTTTCTCATTGCCACGTTCTGGGCTTTCATGTCATCGACTTTAGTCGATTCAAGCGTCCCCAATGAGACGGCGATTTCTTCGATAGTTTCAGGAGTATCGGTATGGATATGAATTCTGAGATATTCATCGGCGCCGATACCGGTACAGGCGACAATCAACGAATCGCCAAGATCGTTCAATCGGTTTTTGATCGAATCGCTATCGAAACCGGCTCCCTTTACTAGATATTCCGAGCAATAACGGAAGGCCGAATGTTCGGCAACCATCTCCGGTAATGATTCCGGATTCACCTGAGATTCTTTTATCCGGGGCATCTCGCCGGTTTTTATAAACTGATAAATACCCTCGATGAAATTAACAAACCCCTCGCCTCCGGCGTCAACGACATCGGCGTCGGCAAGAACCCTCAATTTTGATTTGGTCTCGCTAACGGATCGCTGTCCCCTGTCGATGGCCGATCGCAGCAGGTTCCTCAGTGAGGCAAAATGGCTCTTAGTATCCTCGAGATGCTCGGCCATCTCCCTGATAACCGTAAGGATTGTCCCTTCTTTGGGATCGTTTAAGGCTCCATAAGCGGAATCGGACCCGGCGCTGAAAACACCGGCAATCCCATTGATATCCAGCCGTTCTTTACGCCCGACATATTCGGCGACGCCTTTGAAATATTGCGATAGGATAACGCCTGAATTGCCCTGAGCGCCCCGAAGCGAATGAAGGGCAATTGATTCGGCGACATCCTGTAACGAATCGGATTTCGCCGAGTTAGCCCCGGCGACCGCCGCCTTAAGCGTCAAAGCCATATTGGTTCCGGTATCGCCATCGGCCACAGGGAAAACATTTATCGCGTTTAAATGCTCGCGATTGTTTTCGAGGCATAACCAACCGGCGTTAAGCGCACGTCTCAAACGTTTCCCGTCAAGATATTTCATTTTAGAATCTCCCGGATTAACTTTCCTTTTTCACGACCCAGAGTTTAACCGCGGCAGTGACGTCCTTCGCCAGCTTAATCTCGATTGTGTAAACGCCAAGGGCCTTTAGAGGATCGTCGAGAAGGATCTTGCGGCGATCAATCTGGAATCCCTGTTCCTCGATAAGAGTCGCTACCGTGGCCGACGTAACCGATCCGAAAACTTTATCGTCCTCGCCGGTCTGAACCTCGGCCGTCAGCGAGAGCTTCTCGAGCTTATCTTTGATCTTATCCGCTTCCTTCTTCTTCTTATTGTCGCGAAACTGCTTTTGTTTCCTTATCTCCTCGATGGATCTGAGATTTCCTTTGGTGGCCCGAACGGCAAGATTTCGGGGCAGAAGATAGTTCCTGCCGAATCCGTCGGCCACCTCTATAATGTCGCCCACCGAACCGAGCTTCTCGATATCGTCCCTTAAAATTACTTTCATCATTTCCTCTTTATCAATCGTTAACTTCCAGATGATCTCTTCTAAAATTAAACTTGCTGTCCGATAGCCCGAGGGCTATCAGAAAAACAAGTATTATCAAACCGGTGTAGGTCAATACCGTATTGGCAAGCCCGAAAACCCCCAGGAACAGGAGAGTTCCGTAAAAGATTATCCGGGAGGGAGTCGAGTTGTACATTCGTCGGAAATAAGATTCCATAATCGATAACCCGATCACGAAATAGACGTGCCCTGTAACGATCAGGATATTCACCCCCGTGTAAAACCAGGTCTCATCGTTCGCGAATACCGCCGGGATCAACCCCGCGATGGTAAACATAAGCCACCATCCGCTGGCCCGCCACAGATAAAACGGGCTGAAACGGGGAAAGATTATTCCCATTTTGGCGGCGATCATCCCGGCCGCGACGAAGGCTACGAGAATCGTGGCCAGGAAACCCAGAATCATGATAGCGGGGAAGATTTTCAGGGTACCGATCATTATTCGGTTATTGGCCTCGATGAAACGATCCACCGCCCCCTCGGCAGGAGGGAACGATTTCTCTATTAACGATTCCAGCGCGGGAGACTCGGCGATCATCGCCTGAAGCTCGGAATTCACCTGTCCTGTGAGCATGGGCAGTTCAGCCATAAGCCCGGCGTACATCCCTAAAAACATTACCAGAATAATTCCGAACGGGATCAGGCCGTAACCGATAACAGTTGCCGAATCGGCGAACTTGCGAACTCCCCAGCCCATCAACAGCGACGGCGCCATAACGAAGAGCAGGTATAAACTGAGTAACTCGATACCGGCTTGATATCCTATTTTCAAAGAACCTACGAACATGATGGCAGCCATTCCCGGCGACGCTACCAATATCGCTCTCGCGAATCCCAGCCTGGCAACCACCAGGGTCAGGGAAATTATCGCCGCTACGATAGCCAGGGCGTTTATGCCGGGAAATATGAAAAAAAGACCCGCGCAAAACGCGCATAGAGCGCCCCAGATCGAAAGCTTATTCTCAACCGACTGCATCGGCAATAAACCTCCCGATCAATCGGCTCCGGCCGAGAAAGGCAGAAGCGCTATAATTCGTCCGCGCTTGATAGCCCTTGTCAGGGCTCTCTGATGGCGCGCGCAATTGCCAGAGATCCGCCGGGGAATGATCTTGCCGCGAGCGGTCATGTATTTCCTCAAAAGCCTTTCATCCTTATAATCGATAATAGCTATTTTATGCTCGCAAAACCGGCAGACTTTTCTTCTTCGTCTCTCCATTTATTCTCCTAAGTAAACTTCGTCGTTATCGCCCGAATCGAGAACATCGTCGTTTCCCGAATCTCCCGAATCTTCGATTTCCTCTTCGGACTTCTCATTTTTATCGAGAAATTGAACGTGATGCGCTCTTATTTCGATGGAACTTCGTTTCGAACCGCCGTCGCTGTCCATGGTTCGCGAGCGAAGCTCTCCCTCGACATAAACGGCGCTTCCTTTCTTCAACCTGGCGGCGCATGACTCAGCCAGCTTCTGCCAGGCCACGACCCCCACATAACAGACATCCTCTTTCCAGTCACCGGCGCTGTCTTTGAACCTCCGGTTGGAGGCGATCCTGAAATTGGCCACGGGAACACCTGTGGTGGTGGACCGAAGCTCGGGATCGCGAGTGAGGTTGCCTACTATCATCACTCTGTTTAAATTCGGCAGTCTGGTTGAACCCATACCCTATTCCTGAATCGGTTCGGCCTGATCAGTCTCGGCCGTCTCCTCCGCCGGCTTCTTCTTCTCCGCTACCGGAGCCTCCTCCGGCGATACAACAGTTAAAAAGCGAAGGATGTTTTCGTTAAGCTTCATACCACGCTCGATCTCCGTGGTCAATCCGGGATTGGCATCGAACAGGAAAAACACGTAATAACCCTGGTTTTGCTTGTTAATCTCATAAGCGAGCCGTTTGTTCCCCCAACGGTCGAGCTTATGGATCTTGCCGCCGGACGATGTTATACTTTTTTCGATTTTCTCGATTTCGGCTGTCTGCGTGGATTCGTCTAATGACGAGTCTAAAATTACAGTGAGTTCGTAAAGTTTCATTTCACCTCCCTCTGGACATTTAAGACCCCTGCCGCGCTTACTTCTAATAAGCGACGGGGTAGGGAAATTATTCAGTTTCCAATGGCGCCTGGTTGTATACCGACGCCGCTTTCTCAAATCCTTCCGACATCCACATTACAATCGCCCCGGCCGCCTTGGCGATCATACTCTCGACAATCTCCGTCTCCGACTTGGCGAACGGTTCGAGCACGAACTCCTCTGCCGGAACCTTCTCCGGCGCCGGCCCGATCCCCATCCTGATCCGGGGAAAATCCTCGGTGCCGAGATGGTAAACTATCGAAGCCAGCCCGTTGTGCCCGCCGTCGGAACCCGATTGCCTCAGTCTGAGCCGTCCCAGCGGAAGATTGAAATCGTCGGCGATGACCAAAATCTCCCGCGAATCGAGGCTCATCTCCTCGGCGATCCGCTCCACGGCGATCCCGGACCGGTTCATGTAAGTGGTCGGTTTTAAAAGAACTACGCTTAACGAGGAAATTTCGGTATCGCATCGGTAGTATTTGCCCGCTCCGGCGACAAACTCCGATTTCCCCTTTAAAAAATCGACAACCTCGAACCCGAGGTTGTGCCTGGTGCGCTCGAGATCCCGCCCCGGATTGCCAAGACCGACCATGGCCTTTACTCGAGGCCGGAGTTCCCGCTCCATAAGGTGAGAAAATACGGTTTGGGCGGTAAATGTCAAGTTTTTTATGCAAATTGGGGGTCGATGCGTCAGGATGGAATATTATGACATCCTGACGCTCGGGGATCAGGATTTCTCCTCCACAGGTGGATCCATCCGGGTCCGTCACTAAAAGCCTTACTTTTTCAGTTAAAGAATAATTACCCGGGCTTTAAATTCTTTGAATACTTATCAATCAACTTGTTAAATAATCCCAACCGTGCGGTACTATAATCTTCAACCACGGCCTCGCCCTTATCATCAAAACACTTCAATAATCTATTGTTTTTTAAATAATATCTATACTCTGAAATCTTTACAGCCCTCGAATTTTCCATATAAATCGGTACGTTGTAATTCACAACAATTTCTTTGACAAATATTACCTTGCCATCCACGAAAAAGATATCAATAACGCCCTTACCCATTTCGCCATAATATTCATTTCGCATCAATCTTAACTTATTTACTTCAAAATAGCCGGCAAGTATTCCACCTTGGGTAGTCTCAAATATTATCATAGTATCTTTTTTGCAACTTTCAAGCTCAGTTAAAAAGAGTTTGTACTGGAAATCTGTTGAAATGAGAACCGAGTCTATGTTGTGGTCATTTTCGGAAAGTTGTTTTTCATCTTGTGATTTGCCTGCACTATTTTGTACAAACATCACAAAAACAATCAATAACATCGTAAGAATATTTTTCATAAATACCTCCCTGTCATTTTTACATGGGTCGATACATTTAAAAATATGGTCTATCAGGAAATCTTTGCCATCGACCTCCCCATTCAAAACAAGGGCTTTCACCTAATGTGCCTATTGTGCTCCAATCAGCTTTTGATACGTCAGGATGGATGACTTGTCTCTTACGGGATGACATCCTGACGCTCCGGGACGAAGACGACCCCCAACAACATCTGTCAGGATCAGGATGTCGTTCCGTATAACGGAACTCCTTCCTGATCCATCAAAACATCTATCAGAATCAGGATGTCGTTCCTCTCCATCCTGATCCATCGATCGGAGGGCTAAGCCTCATCCCCCGCCCGCTCCATCCCCAGCGATTTCATCTTCTTGTATAAATGGCTTCGCTCTATGCCCAGTATCTCCGAGGCCCTGGTCATGTTGCCGTTTACCGACTCGATAGTTTTTCTGATATAATCGCGTTCGAAACGCTCGCAGGCCGCTTTCAGAGTCCCCTTGGGGCTATCGCCGGCTAGGTGTGGGAGTAGCCGTTCGACCTCCTCGCCGCTTATGATATCCGCCGATGACATAATAACAATCCGCTCCACGTAATTAGCCAGTTCGCGGATATTACCCGGATAAGAATAAGAGCCGAATATCTTCATGGCCGACTTATCGAATTTCTTGACCGGCCGTCCCCTGCGCGACGAGAACTCATTCGAAAAATGCTCAATTAAAAGCGGTATATCCTCCCGCCTGTCCCTCAACGGCGCAAGCTCGATCGGCAGCACCGCCAGCCGATAAAACAGATCCTCCCGAAATTTGCCGTCTGATACAGCCTGCTTGATATTTCTGTTAGTCGCGGCGACCAGACGCGCGTCGGATTTTAACTCGGCTGTCCCGCCCAACCGCGTGAACGTTCCCTCTTCCACCGCTCGCAACAGCTTGGCCTGGGTTTTGGATGAGGTCTCGGCGATCTCGTCAAGGAATAGAGTGCCCTCGTTGGCAAGCTCGAACCGTCCCGGCTTCGCCTTCACCGCGCCGGTGAACGCCCCTTTTTCGTATCCGAACAGTTCTGATTCGATCAAATCGTCGGGTAAAGCCGCGCAATTGACCGCCACGAAGGGGCCGTCCTTTCTCGGCGACGAATCATGAATCAAGCGGGCGACCAGTTCTTTCCCCGTACCGTTCTCGCCGGTTATCAAAACGCGCGAATCCTCCGGCGCCACACGCGCGATCAGCTCTTTGAGTTTTTCTATTGAATTCGATTTCCCGATCAGCCGCTCTGATTCGCCCAGACGTTTCTTGAGATCGTCGCGTTCGTTACGCAGCCGTTTCAATCGCGCTATATTGACGAGTGTTACCTCGATTCTATCCAACGATAACGGTTTTTCCAGAAAATCGAACGCCCCGGCTTTCACCGCCTTTACCGCTGTCTCGATCTCGGCGTGCCCGGAGATCATCACCGATTCAATCGACGGATACTTTCCTTTTATATATGATAACAGTTCGATACCGTCCCGGTCGCCGAGCCAGACGTCGAGCATGGCAACATCGAAAGTTTCATTGACCAATCCGACAGCTTCGTCGAACGACCCCGCTGTTAATATATCATACCCTGTTCTTCTCAACGCCGCGCCGACTGTGGAGAGTATATTCGGTTCGTCATCGACAATAAGGATTTTCAAAATTTCCCCTCAATTGATTTTCCCATGTATCGGCAGATCGATCACGGCGGCGGTACCGCCCTCGGTTGAATCGGCAAGCCTGATTTTACCATCGTGCTCCAAGATTATCTTCTTCACAATTACCAGCCCCAACCCCGAGCCACCGGGCTTAGTGGTGAAATAGGGCGTAAAGAGATTCTGTTTCGCCTGAAGGGAAAGTCCGGTCCCGTCATCGGCGATAATAATGGTGGCGTTATCTTTTGTCGAAATGGTTCGCACAACCACTTTGCCATCCTTACCTATCGCTTCCAGGCCGTTTTTAATAAGATTCATCAGCGCCCTTTTAATTTGCTCCGAGTCGACAAAAACAGGTATCGGTCTCGGATGGAGATCGGCCGTTATGGTTTTCGCGGCCATTTCATTCTTGTATAAAGATAGCGTATTATTAACTACGCCGTTCAAATCCTCGAAAGCGGGTTTCGGCGGAGGGAATTTGGCAAATTCCGAAAACTCCTCCACTATTTTTGTTAAGGACTGAACCTCCTCCAAAACGGTGGATGTGGCCCGCTCGAAATCATCCTTAAATCCCTGATCCGACTTAGAAAACGATCTGCGAAGATCTTCCATGGCGATTTTAATCGGGGTAAGAGGATTTTTTATTTCATGCGCGACTTTGCGGGCCATCATCGTGAAGGCTGAAAGCCGTTCGTTTTCCACGATCTTTCGACGATAATCTTCCAAGTCGGCGGCCATCTTGTTGAATGTATCAATCAGGTTTCCAACCTCGCCCCTGCCGCTGTAATCGATCCTCGCGGAGAAATCGCCCTCGGCCAGAGTATCGGCCGCCTCCGTCAGCTTGTAGATGGGACGTGTTATACCGATGGCAAACAATGATCCGAATATGATTGCCAACAGGAGGCCTCCGAGGGCGAACCCGCCGTATATCAATTTCATATTTTTAAAGAGAATATCGAGATCGTGAGTCGATACTCCCATGAGCAGATCGGCCACCTTATCCCCGGAAAAATTACGCAGAGGATATCGTGAGAAACTATACCACAATCCCTCGACTTTCGTCCGGTACGTTTGCTTATCTTTTAGATAAATTAATAATTCCTCCTGGCGGCCGGTGATAGTCTTGGCCAGAAGTTTATCCCCTTCGAGAAGTAATATCTCCGCGCCCGAAAGCGCCCGGAGGTTCTTGCAGAATCGATCATCGAGGAATTCTCCCCCGGCTATCGCTCCCACCAATTCGGTGTTGTTATACCAGATCGGAGCGATTCCCATTGACGTCAATACGCTGCCTTCGCTGAATTCTATCCTGTCCAACGATTGAACTTTCTGGCCCTTCAACGCCTCCGCGAAAACCGGGTCCGATTCGATATTATCTCCGAAAAAACCGGGATCGTGACCGCGAGCCAGGACGTTACCATGGGGATCGAGTATGATAAGATAATCCAAATCCAGGAGATTCTTCATCTCTCCGGCAAAATCGATCAGCCCCTGCTGGTCGATATACCCGTTTCTATTCTTGACCATTATGTAACGTAAAAGCTGAGGATCTTCCGCAACCTGGCACATCTGCGATAATATCGCCGCTCCCCGTCGCTCGTAAAGACTGACCGCGCCGCCGTACACAGCGTTGAGTTTCATATCCACAAGCGACTGACGCTGGCTGTTGGCGTAGTAAGCCAGCGAAACGAACACCGCGAGCAATGGTAATACCGCGGCGACAACCAGAAGAAAGATTATTCGAAGTTTAAGCCTCATTACTTGTTCTCGATAAAAGCGCCGCGAAGATCGAGATATCCTTCGTCGAGAGGACGTACACCGGAAACGTCGGTTTTCAATATGGTGGTCAGGTATGGCTGATATAAAACCACCGCCGGCGGCTCTTTAGCGACCGACTGTAAAAGCCCGGCGGCCAGCATCTCACGGCGCTCCGGGTCCGTTTCAACCCGAAGCCTCGACAAGAAGACTTCCAGAGCTTCGTCCCTGTCGTAAAGGTAGTTAGTCTGTCCGGAAAGAGAATAACTGTAGAGCGGATATAATACGCAATCCGGATCCAGCGACACCGGGTTATGATAATCCAGATAAAGATCTATATCGGAACGAGTGTGATCCTCATCCAACATTAAAAGATCCACTCTTTTCTCTTTAACTTTTATACCCAGATTTTGAAGTTGTCCCGCGATGTAACGCGCCACGTTTAATAGCGATGGATGGCGCGAATCGACGTAAAGAGAAACTGTGGTCGGTAATTTCTCGATGGCGTTAAGATAACGATCGACAGAATCGGGATTAATCGAAATCTCGCTGCTTTCAAAACCGAACATGAGATCATCGGCGATAGCTCCCGATCCGCCGAGAATCACCCTGATAATCGTCTCCCTGTCGATCAGGTGAGTTAACGCTTTAGAAAAATTAAGATCTTTTTGGTATTCCCGCAGACCGTTTACACCGAGGATCGCCGCGCATATGGTTTTAGAGGTCATAGACGTGTGCCCGATACCGGAAACGAATTTCGGCGGCGGCTCGCCTAAGGCGGCAATCAGGTCCAGACGCCCGAGTTCAAACGATAACCCCGCTTCATCCAGGCTATTAAACCTGACAAAGCGGATACTATCCAGATAAACGCCGGTGTTATCCTCGCCGAACGGTTCGAGAGTTAAACCATCGTAGCTTCGCCATTTAATCATATAATTTCCTGCGCCGATTACATTGCCTCCCTGAGATTCCAGACCGGGACGCGGGACGATATACCCTCCCGGACCGGCGAGATATTCCTCAAACGCTGGAAAAGGCTCTTTCAAAGTAATGGAAACCGTTTTTCTGTTTATCAGAAAAATGCCCGATATCTCGTTTCTCGTTCGGTGGCGGAATTCCTCGGCTCCCTTTATCGCCAGGACATAGCATCCGGCCGATGTTAATTTCGAGGAAAGGGCCAGACTTTCGAGCGAATAGGCGACATCGGTCGCCTCCACCGGCCTGCCGGAATGGAATTCGGCGTATGGATCGATATAAAAAGTATATGTCAAACCTCGCGCCTCATACGTTCCCGCGAGGTCAGGGACTATTTCACCCTGGATGTCCCTGGTTAATAATCCCCGATGAATCAATCGCGCCACCATCTTATCCTCGGGAGTATTTATAGAGCTCGGTTCTAAATTCAAATCCGTAAGAAAAGGAATACTCAGATAACCGCCCCTGTTGGCCTGGGGAACGAATAGATTTATCCTCGCTTTTAAACCCCCGTCGAAATATATAGCCGCTATTGTTTCGAGATCGAGTTCTTCCGATCTGGATATATATTTATCGGCCCATTCGATCTTTCCGGAGGCCACGAGAATATCGGCGTAGAATATCTCGAAAGTTTCCCCGGCCGCGACTCCTAACTTGCTGCCGGCATCGAAATAGGCCACGTCCGATTTCACACGGATCACGTCACACTCGACAAAATCCTGGGTACCGGCCAAAAGCGCGCTTCGGGATACCAGAATCAGAACCGCGAGAAATAACCTCATACGCCTCCCTCCAAAAAAGGAGATTAAATACTCCCCTGTTTATTTTACGCTAATATCGTGCCATCGGCAATTATTTTTTAGCTGGCTTTAACATGTTGGATTTCAACCGGATAGAAATCGGGCTTGGAATAGCCGCGGCGATCGGTGTGTCATGCTTGACACGGCTTTTATCATCGAGACACAAACGGCCAACTAACCATTATAATTCGGACCCGCGGTTTCGAAGCGGATACGACTCAGGCCCCGCCGATTTTTATCAAGAACATAATGAAGATGCCGAATACGAGCCAAACGAATGTGGAGACTCTTTCTTTTTCGCTGTGAAAAGCTTCGGGAAGTAAGTCCATTGTCGCTACGTAGAGGAACGTACCGGCTGTCAACCCCATGGGAATGGCAAGATTAATTTCCTTAAGCGTATCGATAAAGGGCAAAGTAATTAAGGCTCCCAGGGGTGTCATGAAGGAAAACAGTATTATCAAGCCGATAGTTTTCTTCCTGGAGAAATTCGCCAATCTAAAAATGGTGGACAGGGAGAACGACGCTGTCGCTTTATGAGCTACAATGGCGATGAAAATAATAAAACCCAATTCCGGTTCGGTCATACCGACCCCGAGTCCGAAACCGGCGGTTAGCGAGTGCACTGAAAGCCCTATTAACGCTGTAATGCCCACAATTTCATGACGATGACCGCAATCATCATCGCAACGGACCTTATGGCTTCCCAACAGAATCCTCTCCACCAATAGTATCAAAAGAAAACCGAGTAAAAGAGTGCTACTGGCGACATTACCCGAGGCCTCAGCCAGGGTTTCGGGCAATAGATGGAGAAAGATCGCCCCCAAGAATACTCCCGCCCCGAAAGCTATGAATAGATGAAGCTGTCTGCTGCTCCATTTTCCAAATAGAGGAGGCAAGGCCCCCATCATCGCCACAGTAAATATCCCGAGAGTATAAAAAAGCAATTTCGGAACGTAAACTTCCAGGATCCCTCCTCTTAGATCGAAAAACGGAAATTCAAACTTTCGCCGGGGAAAACCATACGATCAAAATAATATCGACGCAAGGGAGAAAAAACCAGGCGACATTCGACTGTATCTTAAGGAGGCCGAGTTATTCTCCAATTATCAAAGGCCCCCGGAAAACATCTCCGAGGGCCTTGCACCCAAATCACAACCCAAAACACCACCCGGTATTTTCACCTATCGATAGACAGTCTTGTGAAAGATTTCACATTATTGTCTACCAACACTTCAATTTAAATATAAGGCTGTAAACTTCTTTGTCAAGAAAAATGTGATAATTTTCACATTAAAAGACGATTATATTAGACTGTATCTGACCGGCAAAATCGGAGATGTTTCTGATGGAAACCTATTACTGCCCATCTCTCATTGGATTAACGAGACCGGCCAAGACCGGGGAACCCGCCGGCGGATAAGGTTTTATCTGTTTATCTCGCAGTATTTTTTTCCATCCACCATTCCAGAATACCGTCAAATGGCTTTATCATGGCCGCCGGGTAATTAATACGCGTTTTCTTGCCCTTGAGAATTTCGGAGACGATCTCCCCCTTATCTGTACCGGTTACGAAAAATGAGACCCTCGCCGAGCTGTTAATTAAGGGCAGGGTAAAGGTAATCCTCTTCCTTCCCGATTCAGGATGAACGGCGGCGACGCAAATACGTTTTTTCTCCTCTAACGCGTTCGATCCCGGAAAAAGAGAAGCGATATGGCCGTCAATGCCCAATCCGAGAAAAATCCAATCGAACCGGGGGATTCCGGATGATGATTTCGGGACGAGCTTTCTAATCTCTTTTTCATATCGCGCCGCCTCATCGTCGGGACGATTCTCGCCTTTTATTCTGTGAACGTTTTCCTCGGGAATGGATATACGGTTTAAGAATGACTCGGCGGCCATGCCGAAATTGCTGTCGGGATGCTGAGGCGGGACACACCGCTCATCGCCCCAGAAGAGATGGATACGGTCCCAGGGCATTTGAGACCTATACGGTTCCTCGGCGAGCCTTTGGTAGATCACTCTCGGCGTATTCCCTCCGGAAAGGGCGATATACAGATTTTTCTCAGGCGTATCTAACGCTTTACCCAAAAGAGTTTCGGCGACGGTATCGGATAATTCTTTTACCGAGTCAAAAATCTTTTTTCCGGTTGTTTTTTTCCGGTTCTTATCGCTCATAACACTCTCCCCTTCGCATATCGGAGTAGTATTTCTATTTTATTCCACGCAACGCTTTATCGAGATTATAGGCGGCGCTTATAAGCGAAAGATGCGTGAACGCCTGGGGAAAATTCCCCAGGGCGTTCCCGTTTTGCCCCGTCTCCTCCCCGTAAAGACCGAGATGATTCGCGTATCCGAGCATTCTTTCGAAAATGACTCGAGCTTTATCAAGTCTATCGGGGTCGGTACGTCCCGCCCTGGTCAAAGCCTCTACCAGCCAGAAAGTACAGATATTGAAGGTGCCTTCGGGTCCGTTAAGACCGTCGCCGGTTTTCTCGATATCATAGCGATATACCAGGCTGTTGGATAACAACCCTCCCTCGGTGGGCGGTTTGCTGATAGTATCGATCGTCATCAGCATTCTCGGGTCGTTGGGAGCCAGAAAAAAGACCAGGGGCATAATCAAATTGGCCGCGTCGAGGGTATCGCTATCATAATATTGCACGAACGCTTTTCGCCGAGGATTCCAGCCCTTTTCCATTATCTCCTCGTAAATCTCGTCTCTGGTCTTGAGCCAGTGGTCCCGATCGGCGGGAAACGACCTTTTATCGGCCAGACGAATTCCTCTATCGAGGGCCACCCAGCACATAAGCTTGGAATAAACAAAATGGCGATTTCCGCCCCGGACTTCCCAGATTCCCCGATCCTCGCGATTCCAGTTATCGCATACCCAGTTTAACGTCCGTCTTAATTTCGTCCATAGGCCATAAGATATCGGCGCGCCGTATTTATTGTAAAGATAAACCGAATCCATTAGTTCGCCGTAAATATCGAGTTGAAACTGATCGAATGCGCCGTTGCCGATCCTCACCGGTCCGCTGCCCATATATCCTTCGAGATTATCGAGCTTTTCCTCGGCTAATTCATAAAAACCGCTGATACTATACATTATTCGCAAGGAACCGTCGAAACTCATCTCCTGGCATCGTTTCTCGAGCCAGCCCATGAATTTCGCCGCCTCATCGGTAAATCCTATACGAAGCAAAGCGTAGAGAGTAAAGGCGGCGTCGCGCACCCACGTATAACGGTAATCCCAGTTACGTTCACCGCCGATCGCCTCCGGCAAACTGCAAGTTGGAGCGGCCACGATGGCGCCGGTCGGTTCGAAAATCAGCAGTTTTAAAGCCAGGGCGGATCTGTAAACCATCTCCCGCCAGCGGCCATCGTAGGTGCATTTGGCGATCCAATTTTGCCAGTACTCGACCGTCTGATCGAACATCGCGCTAATATCGTTTTCGGTAAATGAAATTTCACGTTCTGATTCCGGGAGAATTCCTCTCAACACGAATGATGTGATATCTCCCTCGTTCATTGTAAAATCGGCGACCATCCGCTTTCCTTCGCGCTTCATCGGGCATCGAGAGGATAATTCAAGGCCGAGGTTCTTGGATGTAAATACGGCGCGATCGTTACTTAAATCTATCGAATGATCATCCCTGGCGTAATTAAACGCGGGAAAACATTCCATCCGAAACGGCATTGTTCCGCGTAAAACGCATACCCGGCGGATCAGAAGCCTCTGGCTTTTCGAAGATTCGCGCGGGTAAACCGGCATAAAATCGACAACCTCTCCGACACCGTCGGAAGAGAGGAATCTGGTCACCAGGACGTTTGTATCCGGCCAGTACAATTGCTTTTTAGTCACCCCATCGCTTATTCTCGGTGAAATTTTAAAACGGCCGCCTTTTTTATCGTCGAGTATGCCCGCGAAAACACTTGGTGAATCGAAATAAGGATAACAGTACCAATCTATAGATCCGTCCTTACCCACGAGGGCGGCGGTATGCATATCGCCGATTAACCCGTAATCTTCTATAGGTTGGTACGCCACAATTCCCTCCCGACTAAAGTTCGCAATATATCCCGTCGTTGGCAAGGTTTTTACACGGATAACGCCAATCGATATCAGTATCGCCAAACAGGGCGCCGGCCTCTTTGGGGCCCCACGTTCCCGCCGGATAACCGAAAACCTTCAAGCTCGAATTGTTTTCCCACTCCGTTAGTATAGGATCTACAAAAGCCCAGCAAGCCTCTACGGCGTCGGCGCGAGCGTAGAGGGTAGCGTCGCCGTACATACAATCCAGAAGCAGTTTTTCGTAAGCGTCCTGAATTTCGGAATCCGCTAAATCGGAATAATGAAAATCCATGCCCACGTTTTTTATTTGAAATCCCGCTCCTGGAGTTTTTATACCGAATTTAAGCAATATCCCCTCATCGGGCTGGATGCGGATAATAAGCTGGTTGCAGTTAACCTCGCCGGACTCGCCTCTGGAAAATATATAATGCGGGGTTTTCTTAAAGTTGATAACCGCCTCGGTAACCCTTGTGGGAAGACGTTTCCCGGAGCGTAAATAAAACGGCACCCCGCCCCAGCGCCAGTTATCGATATAAAATTTCAAAGCGGCGAAAGTCTCGGTTCTCGAATCCGGCGTTATTCCTTCCTCATCCCGGTATCCCGGTATCTTTTTCCCCTTAACGGTCGATGACATATACTGTCCCCGTATCACGTTTTCGGCAATGTCGTCTTTCGTCATCGGACGAAGCGCCTGAAAGACCTTAAGGGTTTCCTCCCGGACGGCATGCGCGCTAAACTTCGACGGTGGTTCCATGGCTATCAAACCGACCAGTTGCAGCATATGATTCTGCACCATATCCCTCATAGCGCCGGCCTGATCGTAATACGCGCCGCGTCCCTCGATACCTATATCCTCCGCGGAAGTTATTTCTACGTGATTGATATATTTCCCGTTCCAGAGAGGCTCGAAAATACCGTTGGCGAAACGAAGAGCTAACACGTTTTGCACGGTTTCCTTGCCGAGGTAATGATCGATCCGGTAAATCTGCTCCTCTGTAAAATCCTTTCGCAAATTGACATTGAGCCGTTTCGCGGATTCGAGATCCGACCCGAACGGTTTTTCCACGACAATTCTTTTCCATCCGTTTTCAATCGCGTTCAATCCGGCTCCACCCAGGCGTCGGGAGATATTTTCGTAAACACCCGGGGGAGTCGAAAGATAAAAAATGTAGTTTTCGTCGATACCCGCCTGTTTCGCTATATTGGCAAGTCTCTCCTTGAGATCGCGAAACTCTTTCGCGGAATAGGCGCCTATTTTCTGATAAAACATATTTCGGAGAAAACCGTCTTCCGAACCGAGCGGCGATATTTCCTTTTTCATTTTCTCGCGGAAGGAATCGTCGGTATACGACGATCTTCCCACGCCCAGCACGGCGATTTTTTCAGGAAGAAGTTCCTGGCGATATTTATTATAAAGCCCGGGAATCAATTTCCGCTTGGAAAGGTCTCCCGAAGCGCCGAAAATGACGATTATACAATTTTCCGGTCTTGCCATATCTACCCGGCCTTCCCGGCCTCAACAGCCGCGGAGCCCCCGGTTAAATCTCTTTCTTTCTAACGCTATGCCCGCCGAATTGGTTTCGCAAAGCGGCCAGCACTTTCATGGCGAACGAATCCTTATCCCTGGATTGAAACCTGGCGTAAAGGGAGTGAGTGATGATCGGAGCGGGAACATCCAGATCGATAGCCGCCTGCACTGTCCAGCGCCCCTCGCCGCTATCGCTGACAAAAGCCTCGAGTTCGTTTAGATGAGGATCGTCGGAGAACGCCTCTTCGGCCAGTTCGAGCAGCCACGACCGAATAACGCTCCCATGTTGCCAGACGCCGCTTATCGCTTTCAGATCCAGACCGAAGGGTGATTTTTCCAAAATTTCAAAACCCTCGGCGTAAGCCTGCATCAGACCGTACTCGATACCGTTATGGATCATTTTAACGAAATGCCCGGCGCCGCTTCGTCCGCAAAAGAGATAGCCGTTTTCCGGAGCCAATGCCTTGAAAATCGGTTCTAAATAATCGCAGGCCGCTTTCGCCCCGCCGTACATAAGACAATACCCGTTTTCAAGACCCCATACACCGCCGCTTGTCCCGCAGTCTATAAAATCGATACCTTTTTCCGCGAGTTCCGACGATCGTCGTTGGGTATCCTTCCAGTTCGAGTTACCACCGTCGATAATAATATCGCCTCTGATGAGATATTTCCCGAGTTCGGTTATACTCTCATCTACCGGGTTGCCGGCGGGGACCATCAACCAGACGACCTTGCGCATAGGAAGCTTCTTCGCCAGATCCTCCAGAGAAGACGTTGCCGCAGCACCTTTTTTCACAGCGGCCTCTATGACATTTACCGAGCTGTCATATACCGCGATTTCATGGTCATGTTTTAACAGCCGTTCGACCATACGGCTTCCCATTTTCCCGAGTCCCACAAATCCTATCTTCATATATCCTCCGAAATCCGATTATTATTTACCAAATCCCCTGCCTATCTATTTGTATCAACCTGCCCTATAGCCTCGTTAAGCCTTTTAAAACATCCTGGAACATCCGATTTGAAATGAAAACGTATCACCCTGCGCTGATTGTCGATCAAGGCCTGGCAGTCGCCCATCGCCTGTGACGTTATCAAAACGCCGAAGCTCACTTTCGATTCTCCGCCGACAGCCGTTTCGGGTATTTTAACGTCAACTTCCGGTTCGTCCGTAATGACAATAAACACGCCGCGACCTCCATCCCCTTTATGAAGCTGGCCGGTGGAGTGTAAGAACCGCGGGCCGTATCCGACTGCCACGGCTACGCGATAATTCTTCTGGATTTTCGATCTTAACAGGTTCAAAGCGGCGTCTGTCTTTTCCGACGGTTTCAAGTAGGCCTGAATGACGACATAAACACCGTCGATGTCGGCGGAATCCAGAAAACCGATCAGGGCCTCGGCGGCGCTGTCGGTGAAAACCTCCCCGAACACATCGATATTCCCGTCGGTTATAGCGGGAGTTTTTTCGGGAAGTCTTCCGTCCTGCTCGTAAGCCGATATTTTCTCTCTCGCCAGTATTTTCGCCGATTCCACGTTCGGTTGATCGAACGGATTGATCCCCAGCCTCCAGCCCGCGACCGCGGTGGCCATCTCCCACCGAAAATACTCGGCGCCCAAATCATATATATCGTTCAATTCGATTCGCGCGACAGGATGACCGGCGTCCTTAAGCGCGTCGATCTGAACATCGTTCGAGCTATCACCGGAGATCCTGAGGTGAACAAAAATACGATCATTCGAATAATATTCCGGGGCGAGAAGATCCTCGCCGACAACGGGTAATATCCCCTTGCCATCCTTGCCGGTGCTTTCGGCTACAAGCTGTTCCGCCCAGGCCCCGAACGGAGCGATTTCTTTCGAGATCGCGAATGTCAATTTATCGCGTCCCTGTTCGGCCAATTCGGCCATGACAACCCCCAACCACGCGCCGGGATTGTACTCGTCGTCTGAACAGAGATCGGACATGGCAATCGTTCTTTCGAGCAATTTTGACAACTCTACCCCTACCAGCGCCGCCGGAACCAGTCCGAAAAAAGAAAGCGCCGCGAATCGCCCTCCTATATCAGGGTCGTTTATGAATGTTTTTCTGAAATTGAGTTCCCCGGCCAGTTTCTCAAGCCTGCTTCCGGGATCGGTTATGGCCGCGAAATGTTTTCCCGCTTTTTCGGCTCCGAGAGCGTCCGTCATAAATTTATAGAAATATTTCATGAAAGATAATGTTTCTATAGTGCCGCCTGATTTAGTGGAGACTATAAAAAGGGTTTTACGCGGTTCTATACCATGCTGGATCTCCACGATTTTATCGGGATGAGTACTATCCAGGACGGTCAGATCGAGATGCCCTTGTTTGACTCCGAAAATTTTCCGAAAAACCTCCGGGGCAAGGCTCGATCCGCCCATACCCAGAAGAATCGCGCGCGTAAATCCCGCCTCGCCAACGGATTTTACAAAATCCTCTATATCTTCCAGCCGTTGACTCATGTCCCGGGGGCTATCGAGCCACCCGAGCCTGTTTGAGATCTCCGACGGTTCCGGCTTCCAGACGGTGTGATCTTTATTCCAGATTCTGCGGATAATATTATCTTTTCGCATTTTCGCGATCGTGTCTATGACGATATTCTCAAAACCGCCCGGGCTAAGCGAATAATTTTCCCTTATCATCTAATACTCCCGTCGTAAAATATTCTATCTATCCGACAGCCACCCCTTGGTTTTAAAGCGGCTATCAAATACGGAAATATCCAACGTTCCCAATATTACTACATATAGACGCTTATGTTCAACAGTATTTATAAAACGGCCGAAAATAGTGAAAAACCGCTTTAAGGAGACTCCAACAAACTGAAAGGCTATTACTTACTTCTTAGGTTTCTTACCCTTTGCGGCTTTTTTCGCTCCTTTTTTCGGCTTTATCTCTTTATCCCAATCTCCCAGGGTCTCCGACGGTGACTCGTCGGTCTCCTGGGATCGGAATTTCACCAACTCTTCCAATTCCTCATCGGAAAGTATGCGGTTGTGCTGTTTGGCCGCCGTGAAGATCTCGTCCACAAGCTTCTTGTCCGGTTCGATTCCTCTTACCTTCAGCCAATAGACAATATTAGAAACTCCCGACATAAAACCGATCTCGATTACCTGCCGCAATCCGACCATACTTGCCGGGACACCCGAATAAACCCGGTCGGCCAACCAGTCGTTGCCTTTGTTCTGGGCTTTGATGATAGCGGCGGCATGGACACCGGTACCCGTCCTGAAAGCGTCTTTACCCATCACCGGATAATTTCCCGGGATGGCAACCTCGCAGGCTTCAGATACTAATTGGCAATACTTGGCGAGTTTGCTTAAATCACGGTTGTAGATACCCTCGATGTTCAGGTTGACAAGCAACAAATCCATGGGGGTATTGCCGACCCGTTCGCCTATTCCCAGACCGGTGGCGTGAACGCGGTCAACGCCCTGGGCGATAGCGGCCATTGTGTTCGGGATAGCCAGCCCGCGGTCGGAATGACCATGCCAGTCGATCTTCACCTTCGGATCGACTTTTTCCACCAATTCCCTGACAAATTTCATCAGGTAATAAACTCCGATCGGCGTGGCGTGGCCGACCGTATCGCAGACGCAGATCCTTTTGGCACCAGCATTGATAGCCGCGGTAAATAGCTTTGTTAACGTCTTCGGGTCGGCACGGGTCGTATCCTCGGTAACATACATAACCGGAAGACCGTTTTCAGTAGCGTAGCTGACAGCGTCCTCGGTGAGCTTGAGCATGGTATCCACAGTCCAGTCCTCGGCGTATTGCCTTATGGGGGATGATCCGATGAACGTGCAAGCCTCGATAGGATACCCGACCGTCTGGGAGATTTCGATAAGAGGGGTGATATCCTGCCTGACCGTGCGCACGGCGCAATTGGGAGTGATTTTCATTTTATTGTCAGACATGTATTTGGCCATGGTGGTGATATCTGCCCTGGCACGGGGACCAGCCCCGGGTAAACCGATATCGGCCGTATCGATCCTCAACTCTTCCATCAATTCGAGCAGTCTAAGCTTTTCCTCGATAGAGGGATCTGTTATCGACGGTGATTGCAGACCGTCCCTTAATGTCTCGTCGTCGAGCTGCAGATTTTTCTTATGACGGAATTTAAAACGCTTCCTCTTATTCCAGTCGTATATCAAGGCATTTTCGGATAGCTTTCGCTGCATCAGTCCTCCAGAACTATCTTTGAACGCGTTTTCCTCGAACCGCTATTTAGAAGTGATTTATATAATTTATCCGCATCGGCCTGAATTTTCTCCTTCTCATCGTCCTTTAGATACCTGAATCTTCCCTGTAATTCAAGATATTCCGAAACAGGCAGTCCACCGGATTTATAGGTGACGGTTATTTTAGCGCCGTTCTCGATCTCGAAAAGCGGGAAGATATTCGTTTCCACGGCCAGCCTCGCTATAGTTATGCTGTCTTTCGGATCTGATTTCCAACCCGGAGGGCAGGGGGAGAAAACGTGCAGGAACCTGAATCCATTCATATTCTTCGCTTTTTCCACCTTACTTTTGAGATCATCGATAAACGCCGGTGAACAGGTGGCAATATACGGTATCCCGTGAGACGCCAGTATGAAATCGATATTCTTCTTAGGTTCCTCTTTGAAATATCCTCTCGGTGTGGTCGTTGTCCAGCTTCCGAACGGCGTAGCCGAGCTTCGTTGAACGCCGGTATTCATATACGCTTCGTTATCATAGCAAACATAGAGGATATTCTCATTACGCTCCGCCACCGCCGAAAGCGCGCCCATACCGATATCGAAAGTGGCGCCGTCGCCGGCCCAGGCCAACACCGTGGTCTTCTCCTTACCCCGCATATCGAAACCGGCTCTGACCCCGGCCGCGGCCGACGATGTCGCTCCGAATGGAACGTGCAGGAACGGCACCGGCGACGCTGTATGCGGAAAGACGCCGTCGGTAACAGCGGCGCATCCGGCAGGAGCGACAATAACGGTTTCAGGCCCAAGCGTCTCAAGAATATGCCGCAGAAGAATCTTCTCCCCGCATCCGGGGCAGGCGGCGTGACCGCATAACTCATGATATTTGAAATAATCGAAATCGGTCATGTTTTTAGTGTTCCTTCAAGCCTATCCATTGAATTTCGGAATGCTCCGCCGCTCCCTCTTTTAATTTCGCGAATATCTTTTCAATATCGTCGACCGTTATATCCCGTCCACCGAGACCGGCGATAAACTCCCCGATTCTCACCGGGTTTCCATTTCGATTTAAAAGCGCGCGTATCTCCTGGGTGAAAACTCCCCCGGTACCCGGCGATAGATCGCGATCGAGGACTCCATAGGCGACACCCGGTTTCAATACGGTTAAAAGTTCTTTTTCGGGAAGCGGCCTGAATTGCCTCAATCTTATAAATCCGACTTTTTCGCCTTCGTCCCGCATTTTTCTTACTGTATGATAAACTGTCGATGCCGCCGAACCGGAGGCCAGCAGTATTGCTTCTGAGTCATCAGTAAAATATGATTCGATATTCTTATATGATCTTCCGAATCGTTTCTCGAACTCGCCGAATGTATCGTCGATTACCTGTCCGGCTCTCTCGAACGTCTTTTGTAATTTATAACGAAACTCCATGAAATTATTTGGTAAAGTGCCGCCGGAGAAGGTCAGCGGATCGCTGGTATCGAGTTTTAGCTCGGCGTTTCGGGGAGGCAGGAAATCATCTATATCTTTTTGATCAGGAATATCGACTACCTCGTGAGTGTGCGATATGAAAAACCCGTCGAAACAGACCATGCAAGGCACCGAAAGCTCCTCGGCGATTTTGAAAGCGCAGATAGTCGTATCGAGAATTTCCTGGTTCGACCAGCAGTAGAATTGCAAAAAACCGGTATCCCGTTGGGCTAACGAGTCTGTCTGGTCGCACCAGATGGTCCATGGCGCCGCCATAGCGCGGTTGACATCGACAAGCACGATCGGCAGTCTCGCTCCCGACGCCCAGAACAGAAGCTCGTGCATCAATGCCAGCCCCTGCGCCGATGTCGCCGTGAACGTCCTAACGCCTGTTGACGACGCTCCAATCAATGTCGCCATAGCCGAATGTTCCGATTCTACTTTCACGAATTTAGCGTCGAGTTCCCCGGAGCCGCAAATTTCAGAGAGTTTCTCGGAGATGGTCGTCTGGGGAGTAATAGGGTATGCAGATATCACCTGCACCCGTGAGAGTTTCACCGCCTGAGATACCGCCTCGTTGCCAGACATGACCGCTTTCATCGTCCGCCCTCCATCTTAAGAGAGCCGCCGGGGCATTCCTGGGCGCAGATACCGCATCCCTTGCAATAATCCAGATTCACATGATAACCGTCGGCGGTTTTAATAACCGACATATCGGGGCAGAAATTATAACAGTTATCGCATTCCGAGCAAACACCGCACGAGAAGCATCTGCTCGCCTCCTCCGCCGCTGTTCGAGCGTCGGGGATATGACCGTTGGGGGCAAGACCGGTCTTCCACTTCAATTCGTTAACTTTCGAAAAATAAATAAGATTTATATCATCGGGGCCGGCGACCTCCGCTACGTTTTCCGACGGCTTAAATTCTTTGCCTTCAAACATAGCCATGATCTTTTCCGCGGCCAATCGTCCCGATCCTACCGCGTGCGGCACCGTCCTCGGGTTGGGAAGAATATCTCCTCCTATAAATAACTTCTCTCGAAGACGTTTATCGACTTTAGAAAAATCGAAACCGCCGTCGGATCTTTGTTCCGCTTCCGGGAAAAATGACAGATCGGGGTCTTCGCCGATAGCGGAGAAAACTCTATCGGCTGTTATCTCGAATAGAGAGCCTTCGATCGGCTCCGGCCTGGCACGTCCTGATGAATCGGGTTTTCCGAGTTTCATTTTTATAAACGAAGTCTTAAGAATCCCGTCGCTATTCTTTTCCACCCGTACCGGAGAAGCGAGGAATTTCGTTTCGATAGGCTCGGCTTTTAATTCCTCTATTTCCTCGGAGAAGGCAGGCATCTCATTTTCGGTTCGGCGATATACAAGCGTAACTTTCCCGCCAAGACGATACGCCGTCCGGGCGACGTCGCAGGCGGTATTCCCACCGCCGATAACGATCACCTGCTTGCCGTCGAGTTTTTCATTGCCGCCGGAATTGACCTTCTTCAAAAAACCCAATCCCGATTCAACGCCCGATAATCCCTCGCCGTCAACCCCCATCGTTTTAGAAACGTGCGCGCCGGTAGCCAGGAAAACGGCGTCATAATCGATAAGATCCCCGATATCGATATCCGAACCTAAACGGCTGTTTGGCCTGAATTCGATTCCGTGAAGTACTCTATCCAATTCCGATTTCAATACATCTTTTTCCAAACGATACGATGGTATTCCATACCGCAATATACCGCCCGGTTCGGATGAATCGTCGTAAATGGCTACGGATACGCCCATGCGTCGAAGATAATGAGCCGCGGCAATACCGGCGGGACCCGCCCCGATTATGGCGGCTTTCTTCGAGATCGGGTGGGCGATCGGCGATCGTATTTTCTTTTCGATACCCCAGTCGCCGATAAACTTTTCGATTAAACGAACCTGCAACTCAACGTCGAAACTATGACGGCTGCAACTCGCCTGGCAGGGATGATAGCAGACCCGTCCGCAAACTGCCGGAAGCGGGTTGGAGGACGTCAACAGTTCGAATGCCGTTGCCACGTCATTTTTCTTTATAAGATCGATATAACCCCTGATATTCTCCCCGGCGGGGCAGCTATGGTTGCATGGCGGAAGGATATTCTTATGAACAGGAGTCGATGATCTCCACGAGCCGGTTTTATTCCAGCTCATGGGCGCCCGGCTGACAGCCGTCTCGGGCATGTCGTCGATAGTTTTAAAAACAATAAACTTGTTCAATTCAAATCACCGTCTCGTACGCTTTTTTTACCGCTTGTAAATTCTGTTCGGGCTTGATCGGTACGCTCTCTTCAACCGAGCGAAGCAAATTCTCTATTTTCAAATCGCCGGTCATTCTGGCGAACGCTCCCAGTATCGCGGTATTGACCAGAGGTTGAGCCTCCGATCCCAAGCCGCACTCCAACGCGATACCGACCGCGTCAACATACGACGTTTCGTACTCTGCCAGTTCGGGAATTTCCTCTTTCGAATTGACCAACAGCGCGGCGGTCGGTTTTAACGACGGCTTGAAAGTCGGCGCGTGGATTATATCGGGAGAGAGGATTATTCCGATATCGGCCTGGTAGATCATACTGCGAAGATAAATAAATTCCCTATCTATACGCAAAAACGCTGTGACCGGCGCCCCGCGGCGTTCCACACCGAACGACGGAAACGCCTGAACCTGGTATCCCTCCCGAAAATAAGCGTCGGCGAGGATCTCCGAGGCTATCACCGCGCCCTGTCCTCCCCGACCGAAAAAAGTAATCTCTCTCATAAGCTAACCGCGCTGACGATTTCACCGGCTCCGGTTATTCCCCTCCTTAAGCAGTTGGCGGGCGATTATCAAACGCTGCATCTCCGAGGTCCCCTCGAAAATCTCGGTAACCCGCGCGTCGCGATACATTCGCTCCACCTGGTATTCCCGCATATATCCGTATCCTCCGAGAATCTGAACCGCTTTATGTGTAACCGCGGTGGACATCTCCGAGGCGTAAACCTTGACCTGGGCCGCCTCCAGCGAGTAAGGTTTTCCCCGGTCTTTTAGCCAGGCGGCTCGATATACCGACAACCTGGCGTTTTCGATCATGATGGACATATCCGCAAGATGAAACTGTATCGCTTGAAAAGCCGAAATCGGTTTTCCGAACTGTTCGCGTTGCTTCGAGTATTCCAACGCGATATCGAAAGAAGCTTGAGCTATCCCCACCGCCATCGCGCCGCAACTGATCCTGCCGCCGTCGAGAGTCGACATGGCCACCATGAATCCCTTCCCCTCGGGACCGAGCATGCTTTCCTCAGGAACTAAACAATCGTTTAAAATGATCTCGGTTGTGGGTGACGCTTTCAAGCCCATCTTTTTCTCAATCGTTCCGACCTGGAAACCCTCGAATTCCTTGTCTACGAGAAAGGCAGTGATACCCTTCGACCCCGATCCCCGCTTGGCCGTGGCGAAAACGATAATCGTATCCGCCAACGCGCCCATGGTTACAAAAATCTTGGTGCCGTTTATTACATAACCGCCGTCTTTTTTTTTGTAAGTAGTGGCTATTGACGCGGCATCGGAACCGGCTCCCGGCTCGGATAAAGCGAACGCGCCGACCTTCTCCCCGCCGCATACGCCCGGAAGATATTTTTTCTTTTGCTCCTCGGTTCCGAACTCGACTATCGGCGGCCCGTAAAGGGAATTATGAAGAGCTACCGCCGCCGCGTGCGACGCGCATCCCCTGGAAAGCTCCTCTATCGTGATCATATAGGAAAGGGCGTCCATCCCGCCGCCTCCGTATTCCTCGGGCAACGCGACACCCATAAGACCCAGCTCACCCATCTCCTTTAAAAGACCCATATCCATTTTGGATTCGGAATCGAACTCTTCCGCCCTCGGTTTGAGCTTCTTTTCGGTGAAACTCCTGGCCACGTCCTGTACCGCCAGATGATCCTCGGATAATTCAAAATCCATATCGTTCCCCTTACACCATTACCACGTTCACAACGAAATAACCGCCGTTCTATCCACGTTGAAAATCATCGTTTCAATCTAAACCCGGCCGCCCTGTTTGTCCATTGGTTATTGATAATTCGATTCGGTTAAAATGTTATTATGGATCTAAGTCCTTCGCCTTTTCTCAAGAGATCGAAGGCGTCGTTTATCTGATCAAGCGGGTATCTGCCGGTAACCAACTCCTTGACCTTGATCTTACCCATACGGCAGAGTTCGATCAGTTTCGGATAATCGACCGGACGGCAACCGAGCGAACCGACAATCTCCATTTCGCGATACATGATTTTACCGGCGTTTAAGGAAATATTCTTATGGGTGTATCCCAGAACAACGAGCCGTCCCCCGCTTCTAAGGGTATTGAACGCGGTCTCGATTGTCGTCGGATTGCCGATCGCCTCGATAGCCACGTCGGCCCCGCCGCCGGTCATTTTCTTAACAGTCTTTGTCCACTTCTCATCATCTTTTGGATTGATGGTGACATCGGCGCCGAGTTTTTTCGCCCATGCCAGTTTTTCCGGCGATATATCGACCGCGATAACCGATCCTCCCGCCGCCGCGGCCACCTGCACCAGGTTGATACCGACACCGCCGCATCCTAAAATAACCACGGTATCGCCCGGTTTCACCTCGGCACGGTTCTTGATGGCGTGGAAAGGGGTGGAGATAGCGTCGGCGATAATAGACCCTTCCTCCAACGGAATCTCATCCGGCAGCGGAAAGATATCCTTGGCCGGGGCGATGAAATACTCAGCGTAAGCGCCGTCGATATTGTTGCCGAACATGACCATGCTCTCGCAGATATTTTCTCGACCGGTACGACAGAAATCGCAATGGCCGCAAGTCAGAACTGCCGGCGCCAAAACTTTATCGCCTTCTTTGAAATTCTTTACACCCTCGCCCAACGCCGCTATTGTTCCCGACGGTTCATGGCCGAGGATCAGGGGCGGCTCTTTGAACGTGGGGACGCCGTGATCTATATAATGCAAATCGGTATGGCATACGCCGCAAGCGGCGGTCTTGATTAAAACCTCTCCCTGCCCCGGTTTCGGAGTAGGAACTTCCTCAATTTTCAGGGGTTGATTGGCCCCATGGAATACGGCCGCTTTCATCCTATGCTCCTTTCTCTATCATCATCTAATTCACGTAAAATCGAACGTTGCCGCATAACTAATTATCTTCCTAAAATAGCTCGTCATCCTGCCCGGTCTTGATCTTTATCGTAAAAATCATCATCAAATCGTCATTTTCGTCATCAAAGCAGACGGTACAGCCGTCGCATCCGAGTTCTTTTATGGGGACGGTCTTAGTCTCGAACCCGAGCCATTTATAATTCTCGACGGCCTCTTCGAGCTTATCGCCGGAGGCGCTGAACCGCTGTTGCCAGCCATCCGCCTTCAGTTTGTTGATCAGTTCGATTCCCATTAAAATAACTCGTCATCAAGATCGTTCCCGGCCGGTAATTTAGCATGTTTTTGAAGATATCGCGATAACATTTCCGATTCGCGCTGGGTGTACATCTCATGCGCTTCGAATATAAAGTACGACGCGGCAAACCCCTCGTCAATCCGGGAGCGAAGAGCCTCTCTCATATTCTCCGACCCGCAGATTAAGACAACTTCTTTGCTTTCATTATACAGATTAATTACTCCCGCCTCTGTCGGCGCCGTTTCGATAATCTCCGGATTGAATTTAAGATATTTCTCCGGCGGTAAAATGGGCAAGGGGATAGACAATCTAAGATCGCAACGGGTACATCGACGGGCCTGAACGACCGCGATATTTTCGTCATATTCTTTTTCGATCTCCGCAAAACCATTACGGCTTTCAATCTGCAGGCACGGCGCTTTGGAGAGGGATGATGTCGTTTCGGTTTCGGCGCTGAAATTCATTTCAGCGTCAATACCGTACGATGGCAACACTCCATCGCCTCCAAGAAAGCGATCTATAGAGACAGCCGCCAACCTCCCGGCTTCCACGGCCTCCACCACCGACGCCGCGCCGGTCACATTATCGCCGCCGGCGAAAATACCTTCAACCGAGGTGGATTGGCTTTCTGATATTTGAAACGCCCCTCTTTGAGTTACGTCGAGACCCGTAATAGTCTCGACCCGCTGGCCGATAGCCGAGATAACGTAATCGAACTCCAACTCCTCGATTTCGCCGTCGATAGGTACGGGACGCTGTCTTCCAGATTCGTCCGGATCACCGAGCTTCATTTTTTGCAGGATGACCTTTGTTCTATCACCGATTTTGCTGATTCGATGAGGAGAAGCGAGGAAGCGGAATTCTATTCCCTCGGCTATCGATTCGTCGATTTCCGATTCGTAGGCCGGCATTTCGCTTCTTGTCCTGCGGTAAATGATTGTAACTTTATCCGCTCCCAGACGTCTCGCCGTGCGAGCCACGTCCGTGGCGGCGTTACCACCACCGATCACCGCTATATCGCCTGTTAATTGAATATCCGCTCCGGAATTCACTGAGCGCAGGAAAGCGAGGCTGTTTGTAACTGAGTTCGCTTCGCATACTCCTTTAGGGAGAGTAACTTCAAGAGGCGCGCCGGTAGCCCAGAAAATAGTATCGTAACCCTGTAACTCTTCCGGCGACTCGATTCTCTTATTAGGATGGAAAGTCACTCCGAGATCGAGGATATCATCTATCTCCGAATCTAAAATATCCTCCGGTAAGCGATACCTGGGAATGCCATACCGCAGCATCCCACCCGGTTTTTCCATGGAATCGAATAGATCTACCGCGTGACCGAATATACGAAGGTAATATGACGCCGATAACCCCGCGGGTCCCGCTCCGATTATCGCCGTTTTTTTGCCGGTATCGGTTTGCCGTGATAAATTCGTTTTCCAATGACCGTCATCGTTGTCCGCCGCGAATCGTTTGAGCGATCTTATAGCCACCGGTTCGTCCCAGACTTTTCTTCGGCAGCCTGTTTCGCAGGGGTTATAGCATACACGTCCTAAAATCCCCGGTATAGGCGCCTTCTCCCGTATCACCGATATCGCCTCGCCATATCTTTTCTCTCCCACAAGCCTTACATACAATGGAACGTCGATCTCCGCCGGGCATGACGATCTGCATGAGACAACAGATTTCTCTTTTGTCTGCATCTCCCACGGTTTATCCATTATAGCCCCGGTGGGACAGACATCGACACATGCCCCACAGTAGATACATCCGGAATCTTTCAAATTTCCGTTTTTCGGAACCGTTACGGGACGGCCGTATTCGTCGGAATAGGTAAAGACATCGATCTTCTTAACGTCCCGGCAAACACGAAGGCATCGCCCGCAAGCGATACAGAGGTTGTAATCGAAATCGTAAAACGGCTCGTCTTTAATGACCGGAAGGTCAGTCGGGATGTAACGTGGGGTATATGACGGTATCCCTATATAGGCGGCGACCTTTTGTAGTTCGCAATTGCCAAAAAGAGAGCAACAGCGTTCTCCAACGGATACATTTTGAGTGCATGATGTTCTGGCGCACCCTTCGGCATCGCTGCATGTCAGGCAGGCATGAGGATGGGTAGCTAAAATTCGGGCGAGGTTCTTCCGACGATGTTCGTTGATCGGATCACTTTCGGTGATGACTTTCTCCACCGAATTCGCGGGGATCTGACAGGCGTTGACAGGCTCGGGGTTGCCATCGACCATCACTTTGCATAGACCGCATCCATCGCCCTCTTCGCATGTCGGTATCGACGGGTGATAGCAGATATGAGGGATATAAACGCCCGCTTTCAGGCAGGCGGATAACAGGCTTTCGTTACCGTCGAATTCGATATTCTTTCCATCGACTACAGGCATATCACCACGTATGATTTATCGAGTTTTTGGGACAGGCCTCTTTACACGGAAGCGGGGGGGCGTCTGATGCCGGTTTGCAATCGGCGCAAATATATTTTAGCGATTTGCGAGGCTCCGCTTTGACCGCGGCCACGAGATCGTCATAATCATCCTCGATAATCTCGAAGATCGCCTCCGGACAGGCCGTAACGCAGGGATGTTTCTCGCATTCCATACAGCCGTCGGTATCGATCGATATATAATACTCCCCGGAACCGTCGGTATAGCCGTAATTAGCGATCATATTTGTCTCCTTAAAAAATCCCTTTAAGCCACACCTTTGGCCATACGTTTTTTAAAAAGAGTATTGGCGAATAAAGCCGCCCCGAGAGCGCCGGCGATCTGGGAATCATGTTTGGTTTTCACTGATGTGATTCCCAACTCTTTTTCCAGCCGCTCGACCACTCCGCGATTCTTGGCGATACCCCCGGTAATGAAAAATTTCTCCTGCACTCCAACCGATTCCAGAAGCGATACCACCCGATGAGCCATGGCCGAACAATAAGCCGCAAGCACTCTTTCTTTAGACCAGCCGTCACGTAAGAGAGCCATAGCCTCCGATTTAGCAAATACCACGCATGTCGATGATACCGGTTTCGGTTCCTCGTCAATCTGGAACGACATATCGCCAACCTCGGTGATAGGCACATGCAAGAGGTCAGCCATAACTTCCATACCGCGTCCCGTTCCGGCGGCACATTTATCGTTCATCTTAAAATTCGTGACTTTTCCCTTCTCGTCGCAATGAATCGCCTTGCAATCCTGCCCGCCCATATCGAGGATGGTGCGAATCTCCGAACCGCCCATGAAATTCGCCCCCCTCGCGTGGCAGGCGATCTCGGTTACCGCTTTATGAGCGAAAGGAACGTTGACACGACCGTAACCGGTACCGACAACAAAATGTATATCCTCCAGTTTCATCCCGGTATCTTTCATCGCCCCCTCGATCGCCTTATTAGCCGAATCGGGGGAATTGGAGCCGGTGCGAGTGTTATTAAACGCGTATATCTCGCCGTCAACCGCGATCACCGCCTGCGACGATACCGAGCCGACATCGATACCTGCGGTGATGATCTCGCCGCCGCGCCAATCCTTCGTTTCATCCCGCCAAGCGTATTCTGTCCATCGCCAGAATTCTTTATTTTCCGCCATCATTGATCCTTTCTACCGCGATAACGGCCGCCCCCAACGCCCCTATATATTCCGGCTCCTGCGGAATAATCAGATCGCAATCGAGCGTTCTTTTAAGCGACGTTACAAAACCAACGTTATACGATACACCGCCTATCAGCGCGACATTCTTTTCGATACCGACCCTTCGCACCATCGCCGCGATTCTGCTGGCGATAGCGTCGCAAACCGCCCTGGCGACATCCTCTTTTGGAGTCCGCGCGTGAAGCAAAGATACGACCTCAGATTCGGCGAACACCGTACATTGAGCGTTCATGGGTATATTCTTATCCGATTTCAACGACATCTCCCCGAACTCCGCGAGAGTCACCTCCAGAGCCCGCGACATCGATTCGGCGAACGATCCGGCCCCGGCCGCGCATTTCTCGTTGACCGCGAAATCCATAACTTTACCGTTTTCGTCGATTTTAATGCCGCGTCCCTCCTCAGCGCCGACATCGATGACCGTCCTGACGTCACCCATACGGAAAATCGCCCCTTTAGCATCGGCTCCGACCTCGGTAATATCGGAATTCGCCCCGGGAGCCGCTTTTCTTCCCGCCCCCGTAGCGGTGATATGCCCTATCGATGAGGCCTCGACCCCGGCGTCTTTTAAAGCGGCCTCAAACCCTTTTCCGGCAGACTCGACCTGATCGAACCCGGTTACGACGTTCGATTTGCCGATTATCTCAGCGTCTTTTAAAATCACCACCTTGATGTTTTTCGCCCCCATATCTATTCCGGCGGTAATCATCGAACCTCCTTTATTCCAAATCTCATTCTCATACTCTCGCCGCCGTATCAATCATCTTCAAGTCGAGTCGCTCCATAAAGGAATCTATTCTCGACATGACACTCTTCTCATCGAATTCTCGCTCGTCGCCCATGTTCCCCTCGAACGTCATCACCGGAACGCCGGCCTCGGCTATACCCAGACGGTTCTCCATGATTCCGCAGGAGAGCCCCTCGCAGCCTCTGTTAAGGTGAAGCATCACGCCATCGATTTCCCATTGCCTGGCTATCTGAAGCATCATCTCGGTTTTCAATTCGGGATCATAGAAATGCTGCCACTCCGGCTTGGAAAGGTTCCAATCGGCCAGGACCCGCAACGCCTGATCGCGGGTCGTGATCTTCTCGCCCTTCTGCATCGGGGTGGTCCGAGGCCCCCAGGTGCCGTCCGGTTTATTCTCCCAGATACCGATCAGTCCGAAGGTGTATAACGATCCCACCGAGATAGCGCCGTACTTTTCGAGATACCTGAATACCTTCAGAAATCCCCATGGCGGCTGAGTATCGGACATCAGGCGGCATCGCTCGTTCGGTAACGCGGCGATATTGTTCTCCACCCGGTATTGAACCTCGTCGCGAAGCTCTTCGTAAAAATCAGCAACGTCTTTGGAATGCTTGGCCAGCGTGCCGTGAACGTATAACGAGTACATCGTCTTCTCATCGAGCGGCGCGGGTTTAGCCATATTCAGATAACATATCTCCGCCCATGTGGATGTCGATTTGAATTCGTTCTCGACAGCTTCTATCAAAAGTTCGTCCTGGTATTTCCTGCCGGTAACCTTCTCCAGCCATTCGATCGCCTCATGCATCTGGTTGACCACATACATCAACTTATCCTCGTCGAGATCCTTGTATGGCCCCACTGAAATATCGATACAGAAATACGGGATCTTTTTGTATTCGGCCACATGCTGATACCACTTCCCGTGACTGCAGCAGATATGATCCTGGTAGCAGAAATCAGGCTTGGGGTATTCGCCGCCGAACGCGTATTTATTCAGATACATCGAACCCCAGTAGTTGCGCATGTAACTACAAAGATCGCGCGCCCAGCCTTTGGCCTCGGCCGCCTCCATGCATTCCTGGGATAACGGTTTATCGAACGCTATCGACGCCCCGTATGGTTCGCCGGTGATATTGTAAACGTCGCGGCCCAGCCCCGCGGGGATGGCGTCGAAAGCCCACGCTCCGCCCGTCCAACGGATACCGCCCTTCTTATGAGCTTCCTGGTAATCCTTGTAGTATTTCAGCCGAAGCTCCTTCGCTTTGCCCCAGGTCTTTAACGGTTCTGATTTATATTCAGCCATATTCGCTCCTTATAATCCTGCTTTTAAAATAATTCCTCTTCTCCGACCATCTCTAAAAACGCCTCGACCCTGATTCTCAGCGGCCCCAGAGGAACCGTAACGTCGAACTCCAGGAACAACGTGGGGAAACCGTTGGAGTTGAGATACTCCTTCAACGGCGGGATATCGCATTCGTGCGGATCGCAAAATTTCTGCTGAATCAATAACACGCCATCGACATTGTAATCTTTCGCCAGTTGCAGAACATGCGGAAATCTCTGGCGTTCCTCCCAGTCTTTAGTGGGACAAGGAGGCCGGTCGATATAACGGTTGGCCAGATCCTGCATGATACTGCCGTTGAACTGAGTCAGGTTCCAGAAATAACGTGTTCCGGTGCAATGCTCATCGGTTACGATCGTCGCGCCAACCGATTCCACCATCCTGACAAAATCGGTATCGTCGTCCTCGCTGCCGACAATCATCAAACGCGCGCCTGTCTCGCGATCTAGTTTCCTATCCTTGAGTTGAGGCAGGATTCGTTTCAACTCGGCGTTATGATCTATCTTATCAACAAAAAACGACGAGGCCACCATGACCATCGCCTCCAGACCGGTGATGGCCGGATTCGGCCCTTTGCGAAGATCGTAAACCTCGTGCATAAGCCGTCTGTTTTCATTATGAAGCTCCGCTGATTCGCGCAAGGCTTCCTCGGTGATCTCTTTACCAGTCCATTCCTCCAACGCCGTTTTGAATTTCTCGAATTCGCTTTTCAGATATGGACGGGCATGCTCGGTTTGCACCTTGTTAGGCATGTAAAGGTAGTAGGCGAAATCAACCGGCACATGTTTTTTCCACGACGTGAACGATTGCCTGATATGCAGACATGATTGGGCTATCATTATGCCTTTCATGTAATGATACCGCCCTTTCAAGCCCTGCGCTAAAACGTCGCGGCAGAACGGACAGAACATGCCGAATATATGCGGCTCGGTAACGTCCTGCGGCTCATGCGAACCGAGCATGCGCACCGGCAGAAGCCCGGCGGCATACATAATCTCCTCTGGAGCGTAACTGCAAAAACAACCGACCACCTCGCCGCCTGTTTTACTCATCCACTCCCGGGCGTAATCATGTCTTTTCTCGTACCACTCGAAACACTTCTCGAACATAAGATCCACCTGCTTAAGTTGCAATTCCATCTAAATAAATTTTCAAAAGCTGTTTTGAGAGCCTGTCGATATCGGCGTTTCGCTTCGGGTCGTACCACATGAAAATCCAGTTTAGAGAGCCGAATAAAAACAGAGCCGACAGGTTCGGATCGGTTTTCGAACCGACAGGAATATTCTCGCCCACGACATCCTTGACAAGGTTGAAATAACGCCGTCTGATTTTTAAGACTTCTTTATAATATTCGCCGGAGAGCGACTCGATCTCGTACGAGCAAACTTTGAGATCGTCCATGTGCGCCGAGAAGAAATGGAAATGGTTGTCGATGACCGCCTTGAGTTTTGCTCTGGATGAACTTGCACTTTCCAGCCGATCCGCCAGCGTATCGGCCAGCCTGGAGAACGTGTTCTCCTGAAGCGCGAAAAGCATCTCGTCTTTCGATTTGAAATAGTAGTAGATGCCGGATAGCCCGATTTTCGCCTCGGCGGCCACTTTTCGCACCGACGCTCCCTCGAAACCGACCTCGGCCATAACCTTGGAGGCGGCTTTTATGATAGAATCTAACCTTTTTTCGTACTGACGGTTACGTCGATTGGGCTGGGTTTTAGTACTGATATCCGGCATTTTCGCTCCCTCCGGCGATCCTATTAAATCGAACGTTCGTTCTAATTATCGGGATAATAGTCTCCCCTGTCAAGAAAAAAATGGAATTAATTATCTGCTTTTATCGGAATGACTTTCATTTTCAAATATGGGCCGGGGAATCCTAGGTTGGTATTTTAATGCCAACGCCCCCTGCTTGCGGCCAATAAATTGGCCGCCTACATAAAAACATAGAGCCGTCAGGAACCCTTTCCTGACGGCCGCATGGTAACTCCAAACTCGTTTGGGGTTGAAGATAGCAAGCTCACATCTGTCAAATCCCGGGGAGGATTTGAAGCAAAGTCTTACTTTTTCTTTCGAATGGCCAGCATCAATTTATCCGCCAAGTTCCTATCCTGCAATTTCAATATTTTGAATTCTGCAAAAGCGGATTTTATATCGTCTTTAGCCACGTATGCATAGCCCAATCCTGAGTGAGCTTCGGCATAAGAGGAATTCACTTTAATAGCGCTTTTGAAAGCAGCAATAGCCTTATCAAGTTTATTTGCCAAGCTGTACACGACACCTATATTATAATAAGCAATATCTACTTGTTTCCCGGCATGAATGACTTCTTTATAAATTCTAATAGCATCTTCGTATCTTTCTATTCCTATATATAATTTACCGAGATTCAATTTCGCGGGGGCATATTCAGAATCCAGCCGTATAGATCGAATGTAATACGCTATCGCTGGTTCCATATTACCATTTTCATCATAAGCTACAGCCAGATTATAACACGCATCCAAATAGGTTGAGTCCTTATTAAAGGCCGTTTTTAGGGCGAGCATTGATTCCTCATTTTGCTTTAAATGACGATATGCTATCCCCAGAGAATAATAAGCCTTGACGTAATTGGAATCCAGCTCTATGGCTCTCTCCAGAGATTCGGCCGATTCACGCCAGCTATCTAAATTCCCGTAAGCTAAACCTATATTATAATGCGTTAGCGGACTATACGGAAATATCCGGATCGAATTACTATAGGCTGTCAAAGCGTTTTGATAATCCCCGGTAATTGCATATGTTGCGCCCAGATTATTATATGCCTCATAATACTCTTTGTTAATACGTAATGCAGATTTGTAATACCCTATTGATTGTTCATATTTCCCCATATTACTCAGAGCGACTGCCATCCCGAAAAGGGCCTTATGATTCCCGGGATCAAATACAAATGTTTTCTCAAACGCCTCTTTTGCGTCGCCCCATTTTTTCAGATTATTACAGGATATACCGAGGTTGTAATACAAACCTGGATATTGGCTGTTGTTAGCAATCCCGGATTTGCAGGCTTCTATTGCATCATCCCATCTGTTAAGTTTAATATATGCCAATCCGAGATTATAATAAACGACGTCTCCTTGCGGATTGATTAAAATCGCCTCTTTGAATCTTTCAACCGCGTCATTATATTTGAATTCGTTTAGTAATTGAACGCCCTCAGTGACGAATTGCTCATAGCTTCTTGATTCGATTTCAGCGCCTGACAATTCAATAGACATTAGCATGATTAATAATATTCTGCTCACATCAAATCTCCAAGCCCCTAAATCCTCTCGGGAACGTGGTTACGATATTCTATCGGCCGTTGATAAACCCCGTACCTACACAATGTGATATCGGAGGTTACTTCCGACATACTCCATGAATGCGTTAGAAGTAACTTCTGACGCTACTCAAAATCCCCTCACCCGTCCCGCCACTCCGGCTTGCGTTTCTCCATGAATGCCGTCAACCCCTCGTGGGCGTCGTACGATTTCATCATCTCCTTTAAATATATCCGCTCCGATAATTCCAACGCCTCGCCGAACGATTTACCGAGACTCTCCCTGATCGCCTTCTTGCAATGGCGTAATATAGCGCCCGAATTGGAGGTCAACCTGTATATAAACTCTTCGGCTTTCTTCTCGAATTCATCTTTCGGATATACCCGGTTGACCAGCCCGATCCGTTCGGCCTCCTCGGCCAGGATCACATCGCCGATTAGCATAAGCTCATACATCTTTTTCAAATGGCTGTATTGCGGAAACGCGGCCGCCGCCACCGGCGGGAATACGCCGACCTTGATCTCAGGCTGGCCGAATTTCACTCCCTCACGCGCCAGGACCATATCGCAGAAACAGGCCAGCTCGCATCCACCGCCCAACGCCGCGCCGTGAACAACGGCGATAGTCGGGCATTCCATCCTATCAAGAACCAGAAACATCAGGTGGAACGTCTTGATCATTTTCTCGACCAGCTCCTCGGTATGCTCGGCCACATCGACACCAGCGGAGAACGCCCGACCCCTGGCCCGGATAACCAACGCCTTCAACCCGGAACCGTCGCCGAGCGATTCGATCGCGTCGTTAATCTCGTTCATCATCTCTATATTGATGATATTGAGATCGTCGTCTCTTTGCAAAGTGAGATAACCGGTCTTGTCGCTTTCCTCGTAGGCGATATGCTTATACTGGCTCATCCTAAGACTCCCTTTTTATGACCATACCCATCGATACCCCGCCGCCGCCGCAGATGGCCGCCAAGCCGGTCTCGCCGTTGCGGGTTTTCAGGGCGTGATACAACGTCACGATTATCCGCGCGCCCGATATCCCGGTGGGATGCCCCAGCGCGATCGCCCCGCCGTGCACATTGAGCTTATCGCGTTTCCATCCAAGCACCTGCTCGTTGGCCAGCACCTGCACCGCGAACGCCTCGTTGACCTCGATCAGATCGGGATCGTCGATACTCATGCCCGCCGCTTCCAACGCCGCCGGTATGGCCAGGCCCGGCCCCTCGCCCATTGTCGATGGCGGTACAGCCACAGCCGAGATGCTCTTTATCGAAAACAACGGTGTCGCTCCCATCGCTTTGGCCTGCTCCCTGCTTGTGAAAACCAGCGCGCAAGCGCCGTCGGACATGCCGCAAGCGTTGGCCGCCGTTACCGTGCCGTCCTTGCGGAACGCCGGCTTGAGTTTGGCAATTTTCTCTAATGTCGTATCAGCTCTGACCGTCTCGTCTTTTGAGAACAGAATAGTCTCTTTTCGAGATACAACTTCAATCGGAGTGATTTCGGCGTCGAACCAGCCCTCATCCTGAGCCTTGCCCGCCTTTTTATGCGACGATAACGCGAACTCGTCCTGGGCCTCGCGGGATATCTTATATTTATCCACGAGGTTCTCGGCAGTCTGCCCCATACCCTGCTTTATCAACGGATCGATCGAATCAGACCAACCGTCCTGAAGTATTTTATCGCCCATTTTGAAACCGTTCCAGCGAACGTTTTTCAAAAGATACGGTATGGTTGACATCGAATCGAACCCCCCCACCAAAACGATCTTCGAATCGCCGAGCCTGATCGCCTGGCTGGCCAGTTGGATCGCCTTCATTCCCGACGGACAAGCCATGTTGATCGTATGCGTGGGAACCGATTCCGGCAGACCGCCCTTGACCGCCGCGGTTCGCGACGGGTTAGGGCCGTTGCCCGCCTGACGGCAACTGCCGAGGATCGCCTCGTCGATATCGTCAGATTTCAACCCCGATCTTTTCACCGCCTCTTTGATCGCCACCGCCCCGATATCGTAAGAGGCCATATCCTTCAATGTCCCTCCGAACCGCCCCATGGGTGTGCGGCAGGCGGAGATGCATACAATGTCATTTAAGTTCATTGGTTTTCCTTTTTTTTAAAATCATTGTTTATCATATTCTTTTCGTAGGTTGGGGGTTTATCCCCCAACAGCCTGGTCCGGTATTGCGGCCGAATAAACCGACCGCCTACAGAAAGCATTTCGAATAAGGATAATCCTCCCATTGTGCAACAATATTCTTCCGAACCGGATTGTTCAATACATACAATATGGCTTGATTCAAATCTTCATCCTTTCTTATAAATCGATCATAAAAACGTCTTTGATATATTTTCCCATCATACCCGCACTCCCAACTTTCCTTAGTAGATAGACTCTTGAAAGCCCCAATGAGATCTATTATTGATTTTTCGCCTAGTACGGCCAGAATAACGTGCAGATGATCCGGCATAAAGCAATAGACATATAACTTTATTGAATAATTTTTGCATATCTTCTCAAGTAGTTTCATAGATCTTTTCACAAAACCAGTGTTTTTGAATATTTCTCTGTTGTCCAAAGAACAAATAGTAATAGAACAGGGTAAATTTTCTTTTGCGTAGATTTCCTCATGCAATCTAATCTTTTTCAAATCTCTCTCAATTGTAGGTTGGGGGTTTATCCCCCCAACAGCCTGGTTCGGTATTGCGGCCGGATAAACCGACCGCCTACATTTTCCCCTATATATACTGCCCGCCGTCGATCTTGATCACCTCGCCGGTTACGTGACGTGATTCCTCGGCGCATAAAAACGCTATCACCGACGCCACCTCCTCGGGCCTGCCCAACCGCCCCAACACCGTCTCATCGACTGCCTTCTGCTTAACATCCTCCGGCAAATCGCTCATCATGTCGGTCAAAATCATACCGGGGGCTACCGCGTTGATATTGATCGAATACTTGCCCAGCTCCCTGGCTACCGCCTTGGTCAATCCGACAATCCCCGCTTTGGCCGCCGAATAATTAGCCTGGCCGAACTTCCCACGCAGGCCGTTGATAGAGGTAACATTTATAATCCTGCCCGATTTTTGCTCTCGGAAACGGGGCGATACCGCCCGGATGAAATTGAAATACCCCTTGAGGTCGGTATCCAGTACCGTATCCCACATCTCCTCGGTCATCTTCCAGATGACACCGTCGCGGTTGATGCCCGCGTTGTTGACCAGAATGTCGAGCTTGCCGAATTCGGCAATGACCTCCTCGACCATCTTCTCGGCCTGCTCGAACGACGAAACGTCGCATTTGATCGCCAGCGCGCGACGTCCCATCCCCTCGATCTCCGACGCTAACGCCTTGGCCTCTTTGTCATGACTGCGATAGTTGACCGCAACGTCCGCTCCGCACTTGGCCAGATACAACGCCGCCGCAGAACCGATCCCCATAGAGGATCCCGTTACGATGGCGGTTTTATCCTTCAAATCAAACATATTATTTTCTCCTCCGTTTTATGCCGATTATAAACATCATCATTCGCTCCCTCGAAACAGGATCGTCTTTAGTCGATCCGTATCCTTCGATATCTCTGAAACCGACTTTTTTAAACATACCGATCAATTCGTGATATGAATACATCCTGATAGGCACCTCGAATGATTTCTCTTTTCCATCTTTAATGATATACCATGTCCCGTGATTAATCGACGTGCTGTAATCGAAATGACGTTTCTCAATCGATTTTACGCCCGCGATCTCCTCCCAGCCGCGTTCCTGGTAATTGGCCATTATCCAGTCGCGGTTGATCACGTGAAGCATGAACTTGCCACCCGGCTTTAAAGCGCGGTACATTTTTTTCAATGTCAAAAGATTGTCCGATTCCTTTTCGAAAAAACCGAACGATGTCCAAAGGTTGCCCGCGGCGTCGAACTCGGAATCGAAATTTATCCGACGCATATCCGCGCGATACAGATCGACCTTCAGGCCTTTCCGCTTCGCTATTTTCTCGAACTCATCGAGATAGGATCGAGTGATATCAACGCCCGTCACCCTGACACCTTTTTTGGTCAAAGGCAACCCTATCCTGCCTATACCGCAGGGACAATCGAGGAATTTCTTCCCCGACTTTAGATTCAGTTTCTCAATAACATAACGAACATGGGCGTTGGTCGCTTTCTGAGAAAGCATCCCGAAAAAAGGCCGAAACTCCGGGAAGAAATCATCCCACCAACCCGACAGGAGCCGGGCCTTTGACCGGCCGGAATCTTTTTTCATCTATCCCTCTAATTTCGCTCCGCACATGCCGCAGAATTTATGCAGGCCGGGAAGCTGAGTCGATCCGCATGCTTTGCAGGTATGTTTGTACGGCCCGTATTTGAATTCCGATGATCCACCCTCGGCGGCGATTTTGCGAAGCCCCATGTAGTCGGCCTTGCGTTTTTCCACAAACGATTGCATCCCCTCGTTCGGCTCCCATGAGGTGAAATGAAGCGTTAGCCAATCGCGGGCGTGACCGATGGTGGAAAACCAGACCTGCTCCTTCCAATAGTTGATAGACGTTTTCGTATAACGCATACACTCGGGGAATTTGTTGAGCATTTTCTGGGCCATTTCCATACATGCTTCGTCGAGCATGTCGCGCGGGACAACCCGGTTTACCAATCCCCACTCCAACGCTTTTTCCGCTTTTATTTTCTCATTGAGAAAAAGTATTTCGCGGGCGCGCCTGTCTCCCACGAAAATCGGCAGCCACTGTGTAGCCCCGCCGCAGGCCACCGACCCCACATTGGTGCCTATTTGACTGATATACGTATCGTCGGCCATGATGGATAGATCGCAGGCCATGTGCGACTCGTTGCCGCCGCCGACAGCCATGCCGTTGAGGCGGCAGATGACCGGTTTGCCGCATTTGAGGATCGACTCGATATATCCGGCGAACAGCCCCATGTACTTGAAATAGTCTCGCGGTTTCTGAGTGTAATAAGCGGAGTATTCTTTAACGTCGCCGCCGGTGCAGAACGCTTTTTCCCCGGCTCCGGTGAAAATCACCACTCCGACATTATCATCCCATGTAGCGTCGGTGAAAGCTGTCGTCAATTCCCTCAGGCAAGGCGTATTATAAGCGTTGTAAAATTCGGGGCGATTTATCGTAATTGTCGCCACCCAGTCCTTTTTGGCGTAGATAATCTCCTTAAAACCATACTCTTCGGCGTTTTTAGGCTCGAAAAAATCCATAGTTACCTCACTGGTTTATTATAGTTTAAAGCTCATCTTCGGATTCAAATTCAGTCTTACCCATCCCACGAAAAATCAAAACCGATAACACACATCAAAAATCCATAATAATATCGATTTCGCCCGCCTGCAAGCGAAAACGAGGATCGCCCTGTCTTTACGGACTATCCCCGTCAGTTTCGAAAACTATAAGGGTCTATTTTTCTGTCTTGAGTATGAATCGGGCGTCAACCGCTTTTGACTTGCCCGCCCGCCCCGTCGCTATAAACGGATTGACATCGAACGAATCGATAATGAGGAAATCGGCGCTCAATTGAGACAATCGCAAAAGTGTCTCTTCCAATATTTTCAGATCGACCGGCTCCGAACCCCTGAATCCTGTCAGAAGAGGATATCCTTTGATCGATTTGATCATCTCTTCGGCGTCATAATCGGTGAGGGGGCTGATCTTAAAAGCCACATCCTTCATAATCTCCACATAGATACCGCCGAGACCGAACATCATCAGAGGCCCGAACGTGGGATCGGAATGCATCCCCATAATCGTCTCCACGCCGCCTTTGACCATCTCCTGGACAATAACGCCGGCGAATTCCCTCTTTCCGGTCGAGAATTTTTTCTTCATATTCTTAAAAGCGTTTTCAAGCTCGTCCTCGCCGCGGATATCAATTACAACTCCGCCAACGTCCGATTTATGCGAAATCTCGGAATCATCGATCTTCATGACCAGCGGGTATTCCAGCCTCGACGCCGCCTGTTTCAGTTCGGTGAGTGTACCGGCTCTCATCGCCTCGGCCACGCCTATACCGTAGGCGTGAAGGATATCCATAGCGTCCTCGCCTATAATCAGATCGTGTCCGGCTTCGACAGTCGAATCGATTATCTTCCGGACTATATCTTTATTGACTTTGAACTCGACTGTTTTACCCTGGGGCCTGTCGAGCCATTTTGTATATTTGGTCATGGCCCACATCGCCTTGGCCGCCGATTCCGGAAACGTATATATGGGGATTTTGTGTTTTTTCATCTGCTCGGTACCGGCGATACCGTCGGGCGCTCCCATGAAACAACCTAAAACCGTCTTGTTGTTCTTATGCTTCTCGATCATCTCCACTATCGCCTTTATCACCGCCTTGTGATCGACAACGATCGGCGGGACGAAAATCACAATCACTCCATCAACACTGTCGTCGGAAAGGACCGCGTCCATGGCCACAGCGTAAGACTCCGGGCCGCCGGCGGCGACGACATCTATAGGGTTGCTTATCGACGCTATTGGCGGGAGATTCTCCTTTAAGTATTCGAGCGTGCTGTCCTCGAATATAGCCATATGCATGCCGAGGCTTACTATGGCGTCGGTGGCCAATATCCCCGGCCCGCCGGCGTTGGTGATGACAGCGATCCTGTCCCCTTTGGGAAATGGTTGATGAGTGAACGCTATTGCCACATCGAATAGCTCATCGACCGACGTCACCCTCTGTACTCCGCATTGATCGAATAGAGCGTCGGCCCCAACGTCCAAACCCGCTAACGCGCCCGTATGAGAGCTGATTGCCTTAGCTCCCGCCGCTGTTCTCCCGGCTTTCACGGCGATAATCGGCTTTTCTCGGGTAACGCCTCTCGCGATTTTGGTAAATACACGAGGCGCGCCGAAATTTTCAAGATAGAGTAATATAAGTTCGGTATAGGGATCGTCATGCCAGTAGGTCAACAGATCGTTACCCGATATGTCGGCCTTGTTGCCCACCGACGCGAACATAGAGAATCCGAGATTGAGCTTGTTGGCATAATCCAGGATTGCCTCGCCCAACGCTCCCGATTGCGACATGAATCCTACATTCCCTGAAAGCGGAGCGGTCTTGGAAAAAGTGGCGTTCATGGAATACTCCGGATCGGTATTGAGCACGCCGAAACAGTTCGGTCCGATCATCCTTATTCCAAACTTCCTGGCGACCGCCAGAAGTTCTTTTTCTTTTTCAGCGCCTTCCTCGCCGGTCTCTTTAAATCCCGCCGTTATCACTACCACGCCCTTGACACCTTTCTCGCCGCATTGCTCCAGGATCGTTATAACAAAATCCCGCGGGACGATTATAATCGCCAGATCGACAGCGTCCGGAACGTCGAGGACGGTCGAATAGCATTTTATAGAATGTATGACATTGGCCTTGGGATTAACCGGGAATACCTTGCCGTTGAACTCGCTCTCTATAAGATTATGCAGGATTTCCCTGCCTATAGTCCCTTTTTTGGTCGAAGCCCCGATCACCGCGATCGACTTCGGCCTGAAAATTCCGTCTAAACTCCTATCCATCTATTCCTCCCTATCGTCATCATCACTTATCATCGCCCTGATATTAACGATTTAGCGATACACGGGCAAGAAAATTCCCTGTGAAAACAGGACAATCGCCCTATTTTTTAACTCATCAAAGAGCTATCGATCTTTATTATGATAACAATTATTAATGACAAATAGTGAACTCGGAACTATGGTGTTTGTTGAAAAAATCGAATTTCTGTCATTGCGATCCCGTCGAAGACGGGAGAAGCAACCTATCGATGTATTGGACAAATAGGTTAGAGATTGCTTCGTCGTTCCCGACCAAAGGTCGGGATCTCCTCGCAATGACTGATTCAACTCTACCATTGATTAAGGATCGGGATGTTCGCCGATTATCAATCGCAGCGCATGCTCTAACGCCGGTTCGATAACGGCCAGGTTCTCCAGCGCTCCCTTGGGACTGCCCGGCAGGTTGACAATCAGGCTTTTTTCGACTGTCCCGACCACGCATCTTGATAACATCCCGAAGGGAGTCTTTTCACTCGAAATCCTGCGCATCGCCTCCTCCATGCCGGGGATTCTCTTCCGGATAACCTCCAATGTCGCTTCCGGGGTTACGTCGGAAGGGGCGAGGCCTGTCCCGCCGGTAATGAGGATCAGATGAATTCCCTTTTTGAAAACCCACTTATTGAGCGTATCTTTAATGATATCTTTATCGTCGGGAATCACCTCGACAATACCGGCATCGAACCCGAGATCATCCAATCTCTTTTTTAAAAGAGGTCCTGTTTCGTCCGCGCGTATTCCCTGATGTGCCCGGTCGCTGGCGACCAGGATCGCGGCTTTGAATATTATTCCCATATTAGATAAATCCCGCCCTATTCGTAGGGGCTTGTTGAAAAAGCCCAATTTCGGTCATTGCGAGTCCTGACGCTTTTGGCGGAGGGACGAAGCAATCTATATTTATCGCAAGCAAATAAGTTAGAGATCGCTTCGTCCCGCCACTTCCGGGCAGGGACGTGGTCGCCATTCGGGCTCCTCGCGATGACATTATCAACTCTCCCGTCGGTTGGGGGAGGTATCCCCCAATAGTCCCTTTCCCAAAGCCAGAACCGCCTCCAATACTCCCCCGGCTGCGGCGTTGGCTTTATCGGAAATTTTAAAGCAGTTTTCCATGATTCCTCGAGGATCGATATCCCCGATTTTCTGATTTTCTCTGACAATCGAGCCGTCCCGGATCAAACCACGCAAGACACCGTCGATCTGACACCTGACCGACCGGTCGGATATGCTCCCAACCGCTTCTCCCGCTGTAACTTGATCGCCGATTTGCTTGGACGATTCGAATGTCCCGGCGATCGGCGCGCGAAGCATCCTCTCGGTCGTTTTTCCGGCCACCGTGCCTGGAATCCCGGTATCGGGTTCGGGAGAACCCTCGTATAATACCCGTCCGAGGTTGTTTCCCCGGTTGGTTTCCACCGCGGCATGGCAATTTCGCCCGACCGTAAATCCAGGACCCAGCCCAATCACGATTTCGGCCATATCAACCGTGGTATCGATATCCCGTTTGAGCATTCTGGCGTCGATAAGAATACCCGGTTTCGTTTTCAGATATTTGAAATCGGGATCGATCAAGACCGGTACTTTTTTGTCATTAATAATCTCTTCCAGATCATCAGTTGAACCCGCGAGCTTCGCTCCTACCCCTCCCACCGTCTTTTCACCGTCATAGACAGCCTCGGCGAAACAGACCGCCCGCCGCATACATTCGGGTTTTTCCTTCTCCAACGCTATTACTTTGAATCCGGAAACCATCAATCGTCGAATGACCCCGGAAGCGAGTTCACCCGCTCCCCGGACTACGACTGTTATATCATCGAGAGGACGATTCACTTGCTTTTCGCCTGATCGCGATCAGTTCGGCCGCTATGGAAACGGCAATTTCATGCGGGCCCTCGGCTCCGATATCCAATCCGATCGGGGCATGAACCGCGCTTAATTTCCCCTCGTCGAAACCCTGATCCCGCAACGCTCCTTTAGTCCTGGCCACCTTCGTTTTCGAGCCGATCATCCCGATATAGGCGCAGTCGAATGCCAGCGCCCGCTCGAGAACCGATTTATCGCATTTATGGCTACGGGTAACTATGACCGCGTAACAACGATTATCCAATAAGGGAAAATTCTGTTTGTAATCGGCGTCGGTTAAAATCGTCTCTATCGACGATTGGTACCGATCGAGCGTTTCCTGCCTGTCGTCTATAATCGAAATCCGAAAACCGAGATCCCCGGCGATTCGCGATAAGGCCATCCCTATATGCCCGCCGCCGAAAATTATCAATCGATCCGGTTCGCCAGACAGTTCCATAAAAACCTCGGCCTCTCCCCCGCAGCACATACCGGTGGAATCGGGTCCGGTCTGCGAAAAACGGTATTTTTTTAAAAGATTCGCATTGCCGCTTTCAAGCAACCCCAAACAATCGTCGATAACCATCTTTTCGAAATTCCCCCCGCCGATTGTACCGGATATGGAACGGTCGGGGAATACCAGCATCTTAGCCCCGGCCTCCCTCGGCGACGATCCCGTTGTTTTGACTATGGTCGCCAGGACGAACGGCTTGCCTAAAGATTGAAGTTGGGAGATTTCACCAAAAACACCTGTCATCCTGTCAGCCCTTCATAATCTTCCATCGTATCGATATTAACCTGAATTTTGCCGTCCGCAAGCTCGATCGTGTCATTTTTATATTTCTCGATCAATTCGTTCCCGACCGTATCCCCTGTCAATTCCAGAAGCTCACCGAACATTTTTTTCGAGAATATTATGGGATGCCCTCGCCCCTCCGGGGCCATTACATATAGTATCGACGGTGATTTTCTTTTGAATTCCTCTAATGCCCTGTTCAGCAAATCGGTTTTCACGATCGGCTTATCCCCGACCATGAATAGGAGAGCGTCGGTCTCTTCGGAAACATTCTCCACGGCCCGCTTTATCGATTCGGCCCTGCCCAGTTCGTATTTTGCATTATAGACAAATCCGATACGATCTCCGAACCTCTTTTCGATAACCGCCTCGATCTTATCGTTCTCGTACCCGGTGATGATCATGATTTCATCCAGATCGGCATTTGAAATTTGAACAAGTACTTCCTCTACGATAGTGTGCCCCTTGTAAGGAAGCAACAGCTTATTGCGTCCCATTCGCGACGATTTCCCCGCGGCCAGGACTACCCCTGAAATCTTCATACTGAAACTGATTTATTTTTCAGCGCCGCCAAAATTTTCTCCGGCGTGGCGGGAAGACTCGTGATCCGAACACCGACAGCGTCGTAGATTGCGTTGAGGATTGCCGGCGCGGTGGCCACCGTGGGCGGCTCCCCGATACCGATAGCGCCGTAAGGACCGGTCGGCTCGGGATCTTCGAGCAGGATAACATCGTATCGCGGCATATCGCTTGATTTCATGATCTTGTACTGGCCGAAATTATCAGCGGTCACCTTGCCATCGACCATCCTGACATCCTCGGTGAGAGCGTAACCCCAGCCCATGGAGATCCCTCCCAGAATCTGCCCCCTGACCGATTCGGGATTCAACGCCTTCCCTATATAATGACAGGCGATAATTCTATCGACCTTAACCTTGCCGGTTTCGGTATCGACGGTAACCTCAGCCGCCTGGGTGCCGTAAGCGATAGGATGATAAGCGTTACCCTGCCCCGTTTTCGGATCGAGATGCTGGGTGAATTTCTCGCCCTTAAAGATCGCTTCCCGCCGCAGCGGTTTCCCAAATTCCGCGAACGACGCAAAAACCTCAAACAGCGGTATCGTTTTCTTCGAATCGGAGTTTCCGGACGCCTCACCGTTCTTGATAGTAACATCATCGATATCACAACCCAGCTTCTCCGAGGCAACCTCGAGAATATCCATACGCAATATATCGCAGGTCATTTTGATGGCGTTACCGGTGATATAGGTCTGACGAGTCGCCACGGTCGATCCGCAATTGGGTGTGATATCAGAATCGCCGGTGACCATACTGATATCGCCCATCCTCAAACCGAGCGTCTCGGCGGCGATTTGCGCGAATATCGTATTGGAACCCTGGCCGTAATCGACAGTCGATACGAATACTTTCGCTTTACCATCGGCGCTTAACTCGACTATAGCGTCGCCTTGATCGGGGATACCGGCTCCGAATCCTATGCCGTACCACAACGACGCTATGCCTCTACCCCTTTTCAGGTTCGAAACAGGCGGGATACTTTTGGGCTTTTTCCAACCAGCTTTATCGGTTACGAGTTCGATAGTCTTCTTTCCGGGAGCTATTTCGACCACTTGCCCTGTAGCGGTTTTCGATCCCGGTTTAAACGAGTTTATCATCCTGAATTTCACAGGATCGATCCCCAGCTTCTCGGCCAGCATATCGAGCGCCGATTCCGACGCGAATACCGCTTGCGGCGTACCGAATCCGCGCATCGCTCCGGAGAAGATATTATTCGTATATACCGATTTCCCTTCCACCCGCACGTTGGGAATCTCGTACGGCCCGCTTACGTGAACACAAATTTTGCGCAAGATATTCGGCCCCCACGACGAGTAAGCGCCGGTATCAGCGAGAACGTCGGCGTAAAACGCCTTGATCTTTCCGCTCTTATCCGCTCCTATCTTGATTTTTATTTTTACGGGATGTCTCTTTTGGGTAACCCGGAACGTCTCCTCCCGGGAATAGACTGTTCGCACAGGTCTATTCAGGAGGAAGGCGGCCAGGGCCGTATGAATCTGCGCGTAAACATCCTCGCGTTTCCCGAACGCCCCGCCGACCGGCGGCTGGATAACTCGAACGTCGTCTTTAGGAACACCTAACGCACGAATGATATTCAACCTATCGAAATAGACATGCTGAGTAGGAGCTTTGATACATAATTTACCGGAATCATCGAAATACGCCAAAGCCGCCTCCGGCTCGAGTTGGGCATGATCCACGCTTATCGTGGAAAAATCATGCTCCACAATCTCATCGCATTTTTCGAATCCTTTATCTATATCTCCCTTGATGATATCGAACTCGTGCAAAAGGTTTCCCTTTGGATGCAATTGGGGAACGTCAGGATCGAGAGATCGCGCGGGATCGAATATCGGTTCGATGTCGGCGTATCCGACTTTCAGCGCTTTGCATCCTTTTTCGGCGGCCTCGTAATTTTCGGCAACCACCAACGCGATCGCGTCGGAATATGAAAGGACTTTTTCATCAGCGAGTACCGGTATATCTCGTACGATTTTGCCGTAACAGTTCTCGCCCGGTATATCGCGAGCGGTGATAACCCTGACAACCCCGGATATCTTCATCGTCTCGGTTGAATCAATGGATACTATCTTCGCGTGCGCCCTATCCGATCGTTTCGCGGCAAGATAGAGGATATCGTCGGGATCGGGAAGATCGTCGGTGAATTTGGCTTTGCCGGTAACCAACTCCTCGGCGCCCTTACGCGGGACGGATTTCCCCACCCACTCGGTTTCATCAACACCGCCGCCGACAATATCGAATCCGCCAATTCTATCCTCCGACGGAAGTTGTCCCGAAGCCTCCAGTACCGCTTCAATTGACTGTTGATAGCCGGTGCATCGGCAGAGGTTTCGTCGAAGGCCTTTCTTAATGTCCTCGATTGACGGTTTGGGATTTTTATCTAAGAGCGCCTTGGCCGACATGAGCATGCCCGGAGCGCAGAAACCGCATTGGGTGCCCTGACGATCGATAAACGCTTTCTGCAACGGATGAAACTTGTTTCCGACGCTAAGCGATTCGATTGTCTCCACCCGGGCCGATTCCAGCCGATCGGGCCTGATCAGGCATGACCGCGTCGCCCGGCCATCGAGAATAACCATGCAGCTTCCGCAGGTGCCGATCCCGCAACCGCACTTGGTGCCGGTCAGGCGAAGGTTTTTTCGAAGGATATCGAGCAGAGTCGCACCGGACGATACCTCCACGTTTACTTTCTTACCGTTAACGATAAAACCGATTCTCTTTTTTTCTTTCATGACATCCATAATAGAAAACAGCCGTAATAGTGTCAAGCCGATTAATTTCGCGGAATCCGGGGACAATCCCCTTGACTAAAACCGACGATAATTAGATACTCATATTGCGGAATTTGGTGATGATTTAAAGTGATGAAGGCTTTTGGGGACAACAAATGAAAATCGGAATGAAAACCGTCGCGGGTTTAATAATAATTTTATCGTTCAGCAGGGTTAGCGGCCAGGATTTGACCGCTGAAGATATAATCGCCCGCTCAAATGAATTGATGAATCAACCGACGGTAACCGCCACGATGAAAATGACCATAACCACTACCTCGGGCGACAAACGCGAGTTCGTTTACGAATCGTATGCCAAAGACAAAGGCGAGAAAAGCCTGATGAAATATATCGCTCCCAGGCGGGTGAAGGGGCAGACGATCCTCATGCTCAACAACGCCGATGATATCTGGGCATATTTCCCCCGCACAAACCGTGTCCGCAAGCTGGCCACCCACGCCAAAAAACAGAAGATGGAGGGCAGCGATTTCTCCTATGAAGACATGGGTTCCGGCGATGCCTGGCTGAACGAGTTCAAATCGTCGCTTCTCGGTGATGAGAAAATCGACGGCTTCAACTGTTACAAGCTCGGGCTTTTAAAAAACGAAGATTCCGATTCCGGTTACTCTCGCTTGCTCATGTGGATCGATAAAGACAGTTATATGCCATTACAAATCGACTACTTCGACGAGGACGATCCTCAAATGCATAAAAAACGACTGACTATCAGCGATATTCAGATTATCGGCGGTATCCCCACGCCTATGAAAATGGTAATGACCGATGTTCAGAACGATACCGATACAGTTATGGAATATATGAGTGTATCCTATGGCGAGGAACTCGATGATGACCTGTTTACCGAGAGGGGGATGAAACGTTGAGCAGATGCCTCCTTATATTATTATGTTCGACAGTACTGTTTTCTCGATCCTATGGACAATCAGTTGAAATATTCGGATACTATGAACCGCAATACACCGGCGTTTCTCTCGATAACGAGTATATTCAGTTAATCTCCAACAAGCTCCGGATCGATCTCTCTTCCGTTCTGTCTAACAACATTGAATTCGCGGCGAATCTCGACCTGATAACTTATCATGGCAATGCCAATTGGTATATTCCCGATTTTCTACCTGGTTCAATAGCCGATTCGTTGAAATTGTTACCCCCTTGGTATCTGACAGTATCCTACAAGGATACATTTTTCCTCGATAACGCTTATGTGAAAATACCTATCGGCAGATTCGGCATTACCGCCGGGAAACAGCAGATCTCTCTCGGTACGGGCTATGTATGGAACCCCACTGATCTTTTCAATTACAAGAGTCTTATCGAACCTGCTTACGAACAACCGGGGCACAACGCCTTCAGGGTCGATATGATGTTGACATCCCGTTACAATGCATCTTTCATCTTCGACGCCGGAGAGACAATGGCTCTTTCGACAAAGCTCATCCGATTCAAAGGCGGTTTGGGGCATTTTGATTTCAGCGCCATATTCATAGAGACAATTTACGAGTCGGTAGATTATCATAATTATAACATTCAAACCGTGCAACGACGGCTCTACGGAGGCGATTTTGTCGGCGAATTACTCGGCCTGGGAATATGGGGAGAGGGCGCTTTTAATGTCATTAAAGGACGAGACAATCTCTGGGAAATAGATCTGGGAATGGATTATACGCTGGATAACGGTATATATCTATTGGCAGAATATTATTATAATGGTTTCGGCAAAGGCAATTCCGACGATTACGATCTCAATGACTGGATGCGGTTATTCGCGGGCGAAATCAAATCCATCTCCAGAGAAAACCTGTATTTATATATCGATTATCCCTTAACCGATCTGATTCATTTAAACAGTTCGACAATATTAAGCGTCTCGGACCGGAGCGCGGCGCTAATACCGGGTTTCTATTATAGTTTCGCGGAGAATCTCGACATGAATTTATTCCTTAATATAAATACCGGCAAACCAGCCACAGCCTATTCCGCTGAACTCGGTCAAAGCGGCCTGATCAGACTTCGCTATTACTTCTAATCTTGTGAAGGATAAACCGTATGCGTGAAAAGCTGCTATCAGCCTGGGGAAGCTATTCGGCCAGGCACCCCGCGGCAGTAACAATTATATCCTTTCTCGTATTCCTTATTGTCTTCTCGTTCGCGTATAACCTGACAATGACCACCCGCTGGTCGGATCTTCTCCCCGAACACGATCCCCTGGTGCGGGAATTCAATACTATTATAGATGAATACACCGGCACATCCAATTCCATCCTGGTGCTTATAGGCCAGGAAGATAAGATGAAGGCTTACGCCAACGAGATAGTCCCCGAGATCGAGAAACTCGACGAATATGTCAAGAGAGTCGATTACAGGCTCGATGTGGAATTCATACGCGAACATGGTTTCATGCTCACCAAAAGCTCCGATCTCGAGAAATCGGTCGATACCTACAAAGACCTGAATCTGATCCCCCTTCTAACACATATCAACGATAGCTTCGAACGGATGTATATCGGCGAGGAGGAGAGTCTAACCGAAAAAGAAAAGCAGGACGGAGCCATCAATACACTCGATGGCCTCGAATACTGGCTCAACACCATGAACTTGTTTGTGAATGACAAAAGCATACGCGAAGAGATAACGTCAACCGCCGTGGAGCGTCTTATATTGGGCGATCCTTATTTCATCTCCCCGGACAAAAGGACGCTTCTGGTATTCATCGAACCGGCGTTCGGCCTGACCGACATGGACCCCATAATGAAATCGACCGACGCCATTCAATCGCTCATGGACGATTATCGATCTAAATACCCCGACGTTTACGCCGGGCTGACCGGGACAATTCCTCTCTCTCACGACGAAATGCTATACACCACCGAGGATATGAAGACATCCTCGATACTAGCGCTGGTTCTGGTTATCGCCCTTTTTATTCTATCTTTCCGTCTTATTACCGCTCCCCTGCTTGCCGGATTGAACCTGATACTATCCATCGCTTTCGCCACCGGGATAATTTCTCTATTTATAGACAGCCTCAACCTGATGACCTCCATGTTCGCGGTGATCCTGATCGGCCTGGGAATCGATTTCTCCATCCACGTAATCTCGTTATACACAGAACGCAGGAGCGCGGGAGATAACTCCGTAGACGCCATGTCTTATACCCTGTCGCGTTCCGGAGCGGGGATAATCACCGGCGCCGTGACAACATCAATTGCCTTTTTCTCCCTCATGATCTCCGATACAAAAGGGATAAAAGAGATGGGATTGGTACTCGGCTTAGGCGTATTATCGGTGATGATATGCACTATGATATTCTTACCCGCTTTACTTGTTCTCCAGGAAAATATAGCCGGGCGATGGAGGAAGAAGGGCAAACACCGCGAAATCAAGTCCGGTCTGGAATTCCGTTTTCTCGGCGACGCCGGGGAATTCGGAGCGAAGCGTCCCAAAACTACATTTTCGATAGCTTTTATCGTCACTGTTATCCTGCTCCTTTTCGCTATCAATGTCAAATTCGACTACAATTACCTCAACATGGAACCGGAGGGAATACCGTCGGTAGTCCTGCAGGATTCGCTGATAACAGCATTCGATATGAGCACTGATTTCGTCATGATCACCGGTTCGAGCGTGGAAGAGGTCAGAGAAATCGCCGAGAAAGCTAAAAAGGTTCCGTCAGTAAGCATTGTGGAAAGCATCTCCAACTTTATTCCCTCCGACGATGAACAGGCGAGACGGTTGCCTCATATCAAGAAAATCCGGTCTTATCTTCTGAATAACCGAACTATCGATTATATCGATAATATCGATCTCGAAATGCTCTACGAACAGCTCGAACGACTGGAGATGAATATATATGAATTCGGACAGATGGCCTTTATGGGAGGACAGGAACGAGTCGATAGCAAATGCGCCCGGATTATCGGAGCGGAGGAAGGCGATATCAATCTGATCCTCGATCTGATCGATCGAATTAAAGACGATCCCGAATCCGCCTTATCAGGATTGAATAATTTCCAACGCCTGTATGTTCCGAAGTTCAGGGACTATTCATTGAACATGGCCGACACCGGCCGAATCACGATCGCGTCACTGCCTTCGGATATCACCGACAGATTCATAAACAAAAAAGGGGATCGGTTCCTGGTAACCATCACCCCCAGAGAAAAAGTCTGGGATATGGAATTCATGAAACGGTTCAACGAGCAGATGGAACGTATCAGCGATAAGATTACCGGAACCCCTCCTCTTTTTATTCGATTGGTGGAATTGATCGCCCAGGATGGAGTCCGGGCCGCCGCATTGGCAATCGTTGTTGTGTTCCTGGTATTGCTGATCGACTTCCGCAGATTCTCGATGGCTCTTATCGCTATGATCCCGCTGCTTACGGGCGCTGTCTGGATGGTCGGCCTCATGTCTATTCTCGGCGAAAAATTCACCTTGGTCAACGTAATGGGCATCCCCATGATTATCGGTATCGGTATCGACGACGGCGTGCATCTTTTGCATCGTTACAGAATCGAAGGCTGGGATAAGGCGAGGATAGTTTTCAAGAGTACAGGACGAGCCGTATTGCTGACATCGTTGACGACCATGGCCGGTTTCGGATCTCTTTTGATCGCTCAATATCGAGGTTTTATATCCTTAAGCGTGCTTTTGATACTCGGTGTTATTGCCTGCTTTATAACATCGGTGATATTCTTGCCCGCCCTGGTCAGCCTGATAATAGACAGAAAAAAACGTTAAATGTCAATTATATAGCTGTCTGATGATAGGCATAGTACGCCGAACATGCTCCCTCGGACGACACCATCGTAGCGCCTAACGGTTTTTGGGGAGTGCATTTATTGCCGAACGCGGGACACTCATGAGGTTTTTTCAACCCCTGAAGAACCAGACCGCTTATACATTCCGGCGGTTCCTCTACTTTGATATCGCCGACATCGAAGACAAGCTCGGCATCATACGCCGAGAATTCAGGACGTATCACCAGGCCGCTTTGAGGGATGTTACCGATACCTCTCCATTTACGTTCGGCGACCTGAAATATCTTCGCCAATATTTCCTGCGCCGGACGATTCCCCTCACGTTTCACAACGCGGGCGTACTGGTTTTCAACTCCGATCTTACCTTCCTCGAGCATCTTGACCACCAACAGTATGCCCTCGAGTAGATCCACCGGCTCGAATCCTGTCACGACAATCGGAACTTTGTATTTTTCGGATACCGGAATATACTGTTCCCAGCCCATAACCGTACAGACATGCCCCGCGGCCAGATACCCCTGCACACGGTTACTCGGCGAATCGAGCAGAGCGGTCATCGCCGGCGGCACCAGAACGTGAGAAGCCAACAGATAGAAATTCGTCAATCCCTCTCTATGCGCCTGCCAAACCGACATCGCCGTTATCGGCGCGGTTGTTTCGAAACCAACCCCGAAAAAGACAATCTTTTTATCGGGATTCTCCCGCGCGAGTTTGACAGCGTCCAGAGGTGTATAAACAATTCTGACATCGCCCCCCTCCGATTTTACCTTGAACAGATCCTTTTTAGAACCGGGTACGCGAAGCATATCTCCGAACGATGTGAAGATAACGTCGGGCCGCGACGCTATCTCCAGCGCCTTATCGATCAACTCCAACGGGGTAACGCAGACGGGACAGCCGGGACCGTGCACAAGCTCTATCTCCGACGGTATCAACCTGTCTATGCCGTTTTTTATAATGGCGTGCGTCTGCCCGCCGCATATCTCCATTATCACCCAGTTTTTTTTCGTAGCCGCTTTGATTTCATCGATAATTTTCCCGGCCAGAACCGGGTCGCGGAACTCGTCGAGATATTTCATTTGCCTCCCCCGCTGTCTTTTTTATCCGGCGATTCATCGAGCGGCATCCCGAAAATATCAAGCCCTTCCTCGGCGGAACGCTCCACCATCTCGTCCCATAACTCAAGCGTCTTTTTCGCTTCCTCTTCGTCGATAATGCTGATGGCGAACCCGGCATGGACAATCACATATTCGCCGATCTTCACCTCCGGGACATACTCGAGACAGGCGCTGTTTTTGGTTCCGGAATAATCTATATTCCCCGTTTTGAGGCCGTTCTGATCGAATATTTTCACGACTTTACCTGGAATGGCCAAACACATATCAATTACCTCGCTTTTATTTGATTTTCAATCAACGCGTCGGCGATTACTACCTGCCCCAACGCTATCCCGCCGTCGTTGGTCGGGACTTCGCTGTGCGTTATGACATTAAAACCCTCTTTTTCAAGACGGTCAAGCAAATAGTTGAAGAAATAAACGTTCTGATAAACACCGCCGCTTAAGCCCACGTTATTTATGCCGGTTTTCTCTTTGGCAATTTTTACCGACTCGATAAACATCTCGGCCAAGCTCCTGTGGAATCGCGACGATATCACCGCGGCCGATTGCCCGTCGAGAATATCCTGAACTATCTCTTTTATTAACGGCGTTGTCGGGATATCGCCGCCTGCTGATATCTGAGCGATCGAATCTTCATATAAATAATCGTCGCTTGTATCCGCGACCATCTCGAGTTCTATAGCCGCCTGGGCCTCGAAATTAACCGAATATCGTATATCGAGTAAAGCGGAGACAGCGTCGAACAACCTCCCGCAACTCGATGTCATCGGGGAATTGATATTCTGATCCATCATCCTCTTGACTATTTCGATATCTTCCGGTTTCAATTTCTCTAATATAGGAAGTTCGAGATTTCTAAAATCGTCGTTATAGGTCCGGTATAAATAGCTGACAGCCATCCGCCAGGGGTTCTGAATAGCCGCTGTCCCGCCGGGCAAAGCTGCCGGTTGAAGATAGGCGAATCTATCGAACCCCGAAGCGTCGCCGATTAGGACCTCCCCGCCCCAGATGGTGCCGTCGGTTCCGAAGCCTGTACCGTCGAGAATTATCCCGATTGTCGGTTCGTAAACGCCGTTTTCAGACATGACCGAAACCAGGTGCGCGTGATGATGCTGAACCTCCACAAGCGGTAGATCGTTCCGGGTTTTGGCCCACTTGGCGCTCAGGTATTCGGGATGAAGATCGCAGGCGATAATTTCGGGTTTTATAACAAGTATCTGTCGCAGATAATCGATAACATGCTCGAAAAAAGAATATGCCGACGGATTATCGAGATCCCCGATATGCTGGCTTAAAAAGACGGTATTGTCTCTGGATAAGGCAATCGTGTTCTTCAACTCACCGCCGCAAGCGAGTATTTTTCGCTTCAACGCTTTTTCCAAAAAAACCGGACGGGGAGCGTAACCGCGTGATCGTCTTATCACCCGGCTTTTGCCCCCTGCGTATCGCGCGATGGAATCGTCGCACCGCTGTAAAATCTCCCGGTCATGGACGAGCATATAGTCCGCAAGCGTAAATAACCGCTCTTTTGCCTCGTCGTTGCCGATTGCGATAGGCTCCTCGGAGTAATTGCCGCTGGTCATAATTAAAGCGTCGAAATTTCCCCGTAGCAATAGATGATGAAGAGGGCTGTAGGCCAGCATAAAACCGAAATGATTATTACTCGGGGCAACCGACCCGGCAAGATCGGAATCCGGTTTACGTTTCAATAAGACTATCGGCGCGGTGTAATGCTTGAGCAAGACCTCCTCGTCCGACGATACCTGGCAATGCTTTTTTACACTTTCAATATCCGGCGCCATCATCGCGAACGGCTTTTCGGCGCGCCCTTTTCTCCGGCGTAATTCCATTATCGCGTCGTCGTTATGAGAATCGACCGCCAAATGAAAGCCTCCCACGCCTCGTATGGCCACGATCTTACCGTTTTTGAGAAGATCGACAACCGCTTGTATCGGATCGCCTGTCTCCACTATCTTCTTATGATCATGCAACGTTAATTTCGGCCCGCAGACGGGGCAGGCGTTGGGTTGGGCGTGAAATCGGCGGTCTGCCGGATCATGATATTCCCTATCGCACTCGGGACAAAGCGGAAACCTCTTCATCGATGTTTTAGGCCTGTCATAAGGGATGCTTTCGACAATCGTATATCTCGGCCCGCAGTTGGTGCAGTTGATAAACGGATAGCGATACCGTCGATCGGCAGGATCGAATAATTCCCCAAGGCAATCGTCGCATGTGGCGATATCAGGCGAGATCAGCGTGGTCGCCGAATCATCCTGTTGGCTTTGTTTTATTATGAAATCGGTGTCGCCGTTAGCCGGGATATTATCGATTTTCAGATCGACTATTCTGGATAACGGCGGAGCCTCCGATCTTAATTTATCGCGAAACGTATTCAGATCATCCGCTAAACCCTCGACCTCGATAGCAACCCCGTCGCTGTCGTTGTTGACATACCCCGCAAGGTCGAGGTCCTTAGCCAGACGATAAACAAAGGGGCGGAAACCCACCCCCTGAACTATCCCGTTGACCCGTATTTTAATCCGCTCTATCGACAAATCATCCTTCTATAAAAACGATTTATTTGCCCGCCGTCAATCCTCTCAACCAATCGAACCAGCTACCCAGCCCCTCGCCGGTACGACAAGATATGTCGAAAATCTTTAAACGGCCATTGATCCAGAGGGCGTTAGCCTTCACCATATCGAGATCGAAATCGCAATGTTCCAAAAGATCTATTTTGTTGATGACCATCACCGATGATTTCCGGAACATGCCCGGATATTTTTGCGGTTTATCATCGCCCTCGGTAACGCTGACTAAAACAACCTTCATATCCTCGCCAAGATCGTAGCTCGACGGGCAAACCAGGTTACCCACGTTCTCGATAAACAGCAGTTTAAGATTGTCAAGATCCAGCTCACGCAGGGCGCGGGTAATCATGGAAGCGTCGAGATGACATGCTCCGCCTGTTACGATAGGCCGAGCCATTTTCGCCCCCGCGGCGATTAGCCGATTGGCGTCGTTCTCCGTCTGGACATCCCCGGCGACCATGGCCATCTCGATCTCATCACCCAGAGCGCAGATAGTCTTTTCGAGAAGGCTGGTCTTGCCTGAACCGGGGGAGCTTACCAGGTTAAGCGATACAATGCCCCTGCTTTTCAATTTCTCCCGTAATTCACCCGCCAGGCGGTCGTTTTCAGAGAGTACTTTCTTTTCGATCGGTATTCTTTCAGGCATATCTCAAATCACTCCTTTAATTCGGTTCATCGTCGATCTCCATGTAGGCGATATCGAGTTCATCCCCCTGGGTCAGGGTGATATCCCGCGAATCGCATTCGGGACACTCGAAAACATAGTCGGACACCTCGAAATCGACACCGCATCCGCCGCAGATGCCTTTGACCGGAACATGCTCTATCAGAAGTTTCGTATTACCCAAAGAGGTATCGGCGGTTATCGCCCCGAATCCGAATTGCAAAGCCTCGGGGACAACGTCGGATAAGACACCGACCCTGACACAAATGGAATTGATCGTATCGAGGTTTCGTTTCTCCATTTCGGCTTTGGCCGTTTTTACAATAGACTCCGCGATTGCCAGTTCGTGCATCGATCAGGCCTCAGTCCAAAATTCACTATTTCTAAATACTTCGTAACCGGCGAAATCTTTCATAGTACTTAAATGATAGAATAACCTGAATCTCGTGGCAACATAAAATTATGCCTTAAAACATTTTCCCTTGGAAGCGCACTTCCCTGTTGACTTTCGAGCGATAATAGTTATCTATAAGCGTGTTTTCGAAAAGGACATCCTCGCTTGACTCGTTCAGAAAAGCGATCTTCATCATAATATTAATCGTATCGCCTGTTTTCGCCCTCGCCTCCGACGAATCGTCCTCGGATACAACGGGTTCGGCGATCAATAATTCGATAACCGCTATCGATTCAACCGCGTTAGAGACGATAGAACCACCGCGATCCGCTTTCCGTTCTGGCCGCGTAAACGCTCTTCTTCTTATGATCGTTTTCTGCGTCGTGATTCTTGTCTATACCAAATGGGCTAAATCGGGCAAGAAGCTCTTCATAAGAAAGATCAACGGTCTCGACGAGATCGAGGAGGCTGTCGGCAGGGCTACCGAGATGGGCAAACCGGTGCTTTTCATCCCGGGTCTGCAGGAGATCGACGAGATAGAAACGATCGCCGGTATTTCCATCCTGGGACGTGTCGCCCGGATTACCGCCCGCTACGAAACTCCGCTTCTGGTGCCGGTGCGTTACCCGATGGTGCTCGCCGCCGGACAGGAGATTGTCCAGCAGGCCTATATAGAGGAAGGCAAATCCGATTTCTACAATAAAGATATCGTGCGCTACGTGGCCGGAGAGCAATTCGCTTTCACCGCCACGGTTAACGGTATGATGATCCGCACGCGGCCTGCCACGAATATCTATATGGGCGCGTTTTTCGCCGAATCGCTTCTGCTGGCCGAAACCGGCAACGCCGCCGGCTCGATCCAGATCGCCGGAACCGCGCAGCCGGCGCAGCTTCCGTTTTTCATCGCCGCCTGCGATTACACCTTGATGGGCGAGGAACTCTACGCCGCCTCGGCTTACCTCTCGCGTGAACCGTTATTATTGGGGGGGCTTAAAGGCCAGGACTGGATAAAAGTTTTATTAATAGTCTTAATATTGATCGGGATTATAACCGCAAGTTTCGGATTCTGGGATTGGTATTTAACCATGTTTGAGATCGTCTGATGAAAACAACCGTACCCATCATAATCGCTTTCCTCTCAGGATTCGTTATGATCCTGGCCTTCTTCTTCAATCCGGAGCAGAGCGTTATCGGACGATTGGAACCGGAGGTCTTGAGCTGGGTAACCATTGTCGGCGGATTCACCCTCCTTCTCGGTGTCGTCTCGATTGTCAGGGTAAACTACAGCTCCGTAAAACGTAAAAAGGACGGGTGGGGCTACAAGCTTGTTACCTTGATCTCCATTTTCGCCATGGCTCTTCCCGCGATCATACCCACGAGTATGTCATCGATGTTCGGTACCGGACCCGGCTCTATTTATGATTGGCTTTTCAATTATCTCGACGCTCCCATGATGTCCACTATGTTCGCCATGCTCTCGTTCTATATCGCCTCCGCGGCCTTCAGGGCATTCCGTGCCCGCAACGCCGAGGCCACCCTTCTTCTGATCACCGCCACCCTGGTCATGCTCTGGCGCGTTCCCATGGGCGAAATCGTGCTTCTCGGTATTCATCCGAGGCTGCCGGAGCTTATCAATACATTCATAATGAACGGCGCCAATATGGCGGTGCAGCGCGGCATCATCATCGGGGCGGCCTTGGGCGCGTCGGCCATGTCGCTTAGAATCATGCTCGGTATCGAGCGCACATATATGGGGAAATAATGAACGGCTGGATGATACTCGCTTATACACTCCTGGTTTTCGCCGGGGCGTTTTTGCTCTATATGACGTTCAAAACCGATGATCGTCGATATATATATCTTGCCGTCGCTTTCTACGTAACTTTCCCGGTAGTCTTCGCGCTCCGCTTGCCGATGTCGCTCTCGCCGGAGGGCAAACAGCTTTACGACGCTGTCGATGCCCTCCCCGATTCCTCGACCGTGCTTCTGACATTCGATTATTACGCCTCCACCCTGGCCGAAACCGAACCGATGTCCCGCGCCGCTCTTCATCACCTTTTCTCTAAAGACTGCAAGGTCCTGACCGTGACCACAATCCCGCTCGGAGGCCCGACAATCGCCGAGAGGGTCACCCGCGATCTGGCCGAAGAATATGATAAGATCTATGGAATCGATTACGTCAACCTCGGCTACAAGGCCAACTACGTGGCTGTATTAAAAGGCATGGGAAGCTCGATAAAATCTATTTACCCGACCGACAATTCCGGAACGCCGTTAGACGAACTGCCCATGATGGCCAATATCGCGAATTACGCCGATATCGATTTCATCCTCGCCGTTGCCGATAACTCCATCATCGATTACTGGATCTCCATCGTCAACGCGCAATACGGCACTAAAGTCGGCACCGGTGTTACCGCGGTAATGGCTCCGAGATATTTCGCCTACCTGAGCGCCGGGCAGATGACCGGCATGATGGGCGGGATGAAAGGCGCCGCCGAGTACGAAAAGCTTGTCGGGCATACCGGCTCCGCAATCAAAGGTATGGCCTCTCAATCCCTCGTGCACCTTTTCATAATATTCTCGGTAATCGCCGGAAATATCACGTACCTTGCCAAAAGAAAAAATCGGAGGAAAACAAAGTGAACATGATTGAATTCCTCCAGATCTGGATCGGGGCTTTTATAACACTCTCTTTATTCTCCTTTCTATATAAGGATAATCCCTTCTACAAGCTGACCGAGCATATCTTCGCCGGGCTTTCCGCCGGATATTATGTCGGCCTCATCTGGCACGCGGTTATTATTCAGCAGATGATCGATCCGATGATCGATAACGGAAAATGGTGGCTGATATTCCCCGGCTTTTTGGGCGTTTTGATGTTCTCCCGATTTACAAAAAACTACAGTTGGGTCAGTAGAATCTCCCTGGCATTCGTTATGGGGAATACCGCCGGGATATTCCTTATCTCCGAACTTCACGGCAAAATCCTTCCCCAGATTCAATCGACCATGCTCTCGTTGAACCCCGGACAGGGATTCGAAAAATTCCTGCTCGCCTTAATAGTAGTGGTCGGAGTTCTGACAACGTTGATATATTTCTATTTCTCCAAGGAACACAAAGGAGTGCTGGGCGGGACGGCCCGAGTCGGGATCTGGTTTATCATGATCTCCTTCGGGGCCCATTTCGGATACACCGTCATGGCCCGCATCTCTCTTTTAATAGGCCGGGTCCAGTTTCTTATCGACGACTGGATTGGTAGCATGATAAGGCTTTTCTCGTAAGAATTTTCTATTGATCGATACATAACCGTAGCGGCCAGCCCATGGTCGGCCAAAACCAGCCATCGTCATCCTGAGTCCCCCCGTCTTAGACGGGGGACGTAAGGATCTATACGCATGCCCTTATAGATCATTACGTCGACTCGCTACGCTCGTCTCCTCATGATGACGTGGAGGATGTATCCTTGCCGAAGATCAGGAGCTGAAAGCTCCTGACTGCGTTGTCATATAAACGCAGAATCCTGCGTCTCTATGATAGCCTTAGCGTGGTGTCAGAAGTTACTTCTGACACCATTAAAATTCTCGTAGGGGCGTATTGATATACGCCCATTCCAGATCCAATAAATCTTATTTCAATAACGACATCTTCTTTATATCGATAAAACCATCGGCGGTGATCTTGTAGAAATACATGCCCGATGACATATCGCCGGCGTCCCAACTCACCCGATACCGTCCGGCCGTCTTTTCACCATCCTCCAACGTTTCTATCAACCTCCCGAGGATATCGAATATCTCGATTTTCACCCGCGATTGTTGGGGGAGATCATACGATATCGATGTTATAGCGTTGAATGGATTGGGATAGTTCTGCCTTAAAGCGAAACTGCCCGGTAAAAAATGATCCTTCTCATCTACCGACGTTTGCGGGATATACCACTTGATAGCCAACCCTTCGGTGAGCCTGTTGGCCGGATTGTTATCGTCGCAGAGATAAGAGATGCCCGATGATATAACGTCGTACTCCATGCCGACCGTCGCGGTCTGGCCGCGCCCGCCGAAACCGTCGTTTACATCCTCATATTGAAAAACTATCTCCCCGTTTTCATAAAGGATAGCCTCGAAATTCAGCGGTTCGGAGTTTTGGTTCTCGATCTTTGCCTGCCATTGAACAACGAAATGATTTTCCGGTTCGGTAAAACGCTGGTAATAAACTCCCTGCCCCTGCTCATAATGGATATAAAGCAGATCCCAGAACAGAGCCAGAAGCGGCGCGTGAGGCGTGGACGGATCCGGCAATGGGCAATCGTTGGTGCTGAGCCATGTATCCCTCGACCCGAGATGAAGCTCCCCGTGGGAGTTTATCCAGATCGACGAATAGGTCTGGCCGTAAAACTCGAAATCAAAGCCGAGAGAAATACTCTCCGACATGAAATAATGCATATACGGTTCCACCTGTGTCCCCGACTCGGAGATCTCGATCCAGTTGTATTCGGGACCGTCGGGTTCGGTGTTGTCTATGAAATAATACCCGAAGGCGTCGGGGCCCTCGGAACCGACGTGGGCATACGAAGGGATGGTCACACTCGTTGTATTATCTGACGGGTCCTCATCGCCTGGGTTGATGACCGTTGCGGTGAAATGATGATCGCCTTCCGTCTGGGGAACGAGAGGTAGGCTCAAAGTTACTTGCAGTATTTCCATGGACTCAAGTGAGATATTTTCCTCGGTATAATTATAAACCTCGTTTTCGCTCGCGTCGACAACGGTAAGATTCAGATCGACCGTTTGCTGGTCAAGACTTAAGCTCTGAACGGTAACCTGTGGATTATAATCGTTGTTTACCACAACGAATTCCGACGGATGATCGATAGACAGCGCGGCGACATTATCCGAGTAAACCGCGGTTTCGGTTATGGTGAGATCGTCGAAAAACCACCATCCTATATAAGACGGATCGTCTTTTACGTAATGAAACGCGATTTTGACATCGCCCTGTCCCTGCGCCCACGTGCTTATATCGAATCCCCGCCAGCTGTTCTCTTTGTTCATATCCCTATCGTCGGCTCCTCCATAGGTTACTACATGATAAGGCCACGTCTGGCCGCCGTCGATAGAACCGCGAACAAAGGCCGAATCAGTATCGTCCCAGGAATCATCCCAGTAGCTATGGTAATATGACAAACTGCATATCGAGTTCTCTCCGAAAGAAAAAGCGGGGGTAATCAGCCACTCATTAGCGGTCTGGTTGTTCTGGTTATCGTACGCCAAGGCAACCATATCGGGCCATGTGGAATAATACCACCGACCCCAATCGTTATCGTTGGGACCGTCGGGTATGATCTCATTGATGATTGACCAGCCGCCGGGTGGATTATTCCCATAATCGCCCCAGTCACCGTTGAAATCCTCGTAAAGCAGCGTATCGCTAACATCTCCCCAAACATACGGCTCGTCGATATACCAGGTTAGAACGTCGGTCCCCTTGAAATAGAACGCCAGCCTGACATTATCATACCCCACAGCCCAGGAACTTAAATCGAACTCCACCGTATCCGGTTGATTCAGCGCCCCCCGGCTCAAGGTATCCATATATATCGTATGATCCCAATTCGCGCCGCCGTCGGTCGAGCCGTAAACAAATATGGTATCGTTATCCGACGATGTTCTATTGGTGTGCCGTTGCTTGAACGAAAACATGATCAGGCTATCCGATTCGCAATTAAATACCGGTGTAATAAGCCAATCCCCGATAGCGCCGGTTCCCGAAAACATCACCCTGGCCAGATCGCCGTTCCAGTAATCAGGATACGGAGAATTATAATAGCGCGACCACGACGTTTCGTCCCATTCCGGCACCCCGCTATCGATCACCGTCCATTCGGGGAGCGGATTACTCTCAAAAGGCCCCTCCGGACCGGAAAAATCCTCAAAAAGAAGCGTATCGACCGTGGCGATATTCGGAGGATCATCATCGCCGATTCCGGACCACGCTCCAGCGGCCATCATCAAAACGATAGACACGCAAACAATCGATTTTGGTAATATCCTTTTCAAAGTACACATTTTAATCTCCTCTCGCGGTATTCAGTAAGTCTTTTTTCCGATAAGTCGCTGGAAATCTTTCTGTTACCGGAAATAACCGAGATCGCGTATTTCCAACATATCTCTGATCGCAATATAACCGATTTCCTAAAATCGTCAATTATAATAATAGCGATAAACAGAAATAAATAAAGCGGGTTCCCCTAAGGAGATCCCGCTCTAAATTGTCTAAATTCCACTAAATTGTACGTCTTTGAAATAAAGGCCTGGCAATCGGAATTCGGTTTACTCGTCGGATAGTAAATCAGATATAAAACGCAGGGCGAGCAAATACCCTTTGGCTCCAAGACCGGAAATGGAACCGATACAGGCCGAAGCCGTCAGAGACACATGGCGGAATTGTTCGCGAGCGAATATATTGGATAAATGCACCTCTATCTTCGGCAAATCTATAGCTTTAAGCGCGTCCAGCAGCGCTACCGACGTGTGGCTGTATCCGGCCGGATTTATTATAATCCCGTCCGCCTGCTCCCCCGCTTGCTGAACGAAGTTTACCAGTTCGCCCTCGATATTGCTTTGATAAAATTCGCACCGGATGTCAAGACGCCCGGCTTCTTGAAGCAACATTTCATTGATATCGTCCAGGGTTACTTTCCCATAAACCTCGGGCTCTCTGCTCCCCAGCAGGTTCAGATTAGGGCCATGAATAACGAATATTTTTTTCATAAGGATAACTCCCGGCAAACAGTTTTATAAGCCGTCAAAAACTGATCCTTAATAACCGTCTTCAGTTGAGGCACACCGATATCCTCGAGCAGAGTGAATTTCACGTCCCCTGTATCTCTCTTTTTATCAAAGAGAATTTTCGCCCAGAGTTCATCTCCTCCGATAATTATTTCTCGCTCTTTATCGATTAAAATGTCTATGCTCTCGCCAAGCCTTTCCTTTACCGATATGCTCAATCCGCAGATAAATTCCGAAAGCTCGATAGCTACCAGCATTCCGATCGCCACCGCCTGGCCATGGGACAAATCGCCGTAGCGCCGGCAGGCTTCGATTGCGTGGCCGGTAGTATGACCAAAGTTGAGTATTTTTCGATACCCGCCTTCGCGGAAATCCCTGGCCACGACCGCCAGTTTTAGGCGAGCCGCTCTTTCGATCAGCTCGATCTTTTTAGAACTCTCCAGGCCGATCATATCGCATTTAATAGATTCCAGCGAGGCGAATAGATCGGTATCGGCAACCGCCGCTATTTTTAAAAGCTCCACGATGCCGTCGTTAATTTGATTTTTCGTCAACGTATCGAGGAAGCCGGGATCTATAATAACCATCCGCGGGGGAGAGAATAATCCCATGATATTCTTGGCGGAATCCAGATTCACTCCGCATTTCCCGCCCAGGGACGCGTCTATTTGCCCTACAAGGGTGGTCGGAACATTCACGAAATCGATTCCTCGCATAAACAGGGATGCCGACAATCCGGCGATATCCGTAACAACTCCGCCGCCGAGAGCTATAAGAACCGATTTCCTTTCGAGCCCGCATGAGAGCATTTTATCGCCTATCTCTCCGATTTTTTCGAGGGTTTTGCTTTTTTCCCCGGCTTCTAATACAAAATAACGCTCGCTTTCAAGTTCCTCTTTGAACAGGCGGCGAATTTTTTCAGAATACAAATCGAGAATATTGTTGTCCGTAAGCAAGAACGACGACGCGTACGTATCAATATCGATACTTTCTTTAAGCTTATTGAAATAATCCCAACCGATAGAAATATCAGACCCTCTCAGTTCTGTCATTACGATTTCTCCTCGTAAACTCTTATTATCTCCCCGCGCACTTCCTCCACCGATAAATTATCGGTGGCGATCCTGATAGGGATTTTATCATAAACCGCCTTCCTTTGCGAGATCAATTTTTCTACTCGCTTTTTCAAATCATCGCCCGAGAGAAGAGGTCTTGTTTTTTCGGCTCTGATTCGTCGGCAGATCGTTTCCGCGGCCGCGGTGAGAAGGACCATAATGCCTTTCCCCGAAAGTGATTCGAAACTCTCCGGATCGACAATCATCCCGCCGCCGACGGCAATGACCGCGCCGCAGCCGGGCAACGCGGATACGATTGTTTCTTCTATCGCCCTGAAACATTCCTCGCCATCTTCGTGAAATATATCGGCTATGCTCTTATTTTGTTTTCGCTCGATTAGCTCATCGGTATCGATAAAATCCAGGCCGAGAACGTTCGACACGGCTTTCCCCGCCACACTCTTGCCGACACCCATAAATCCGCAGATTATCAGGTTCTTGCGCCTGTTCATCTTCTTTTGATCTGTTTAAGATAACCGTTATAGTTTCTCAACGTTTCATCTATAGAATCGCCGCCGAATTTTTGCGAAAAACATCTCGCCAATACCCATGCCGCCGCGGCCTCGGCCACTACTCCCGCCGCCGGTACTATGGCCGTATCGGACCTGACATAGGGAGCCTTCACAGCTTTGTGATTCTCGGTGTCGACGGAAGCCAGCGGCTTGCGCAGAGTGGAAATCGGTTTTAGATAAATCCTGGCGACAATCTCCTCGCCGTTAGACATGCCTCCCTCTATCCCCCCCGCGCGATTGCTCTTGCGGTAATAACTTTTTTGCCGCGAATAGAATATCGGATCATGAACCTCGCTGCCGTCCAGAGACGAGTTCGCGATCCCCTCCCCCAGCTCGACAGCCTTTACCGATGGAATCGACATCAATGCTTGAGCGAGAAGACCGTCAAGACGACGATCCCATTGCGCGTAACTTCCTATCCCCGGCGGAACACCGAAGATTCTAGCTTCAACCACTCCGCCTATTGTATCTCCGTTCTCTATCGCCGCTGTTATCCTCTTTTTCATTTCCTTAGCCGCTTCTTTATCGGCGCATCGAAGATCGGATTTTTCCACGGTCGCACGAAGCCGGTTATAATCATCCGGGAAGCTTTTCGCGGCGACACCGCCGAGAGAAACCGTATGGCCTATAATATCGACGTCAAAACACCGAAGGTATATTTTCGCGATACTTCCCGCCGCCACTTTCGCGGCGGTTTCCCTCGCCGACGCTCTCTCTATAATCGATTGAATATCATCGACGTCATATTTCAGCATCCCGGCAAGGTCAGCGTGGCCCGGCCTGGGGATAGTTTTTTTTGAGAGCTTCTTGCCCTTCCAGTTCTCCCAATCGTGATTGCGGATCATTATGGTCAACGGACTGCCGATAGTTTTTCCGCGCCATATACCGGATAACAACTCCGGCGTATCGGTTTCGATTTTCATCCGGTCGCCTCGCCCGAACCCCTTTTGACGATTTCGAAGATCGTGAAGGATTTTCCGAGCATCTATATTTATTCCCGCGGGAAGGCCTTCTATTATGATTGTTAACGCGGGACCGTGAGATTCGCCGGAACTAAGATAGCGCATTTTAAATCCCCTTTATCATCTTGTATATCTTTGCGGTTTTTTCGTTTATGCCGCACATGATGCGGAGGCTTCTGGACGCCTGCGCGGCCAGCATATATCTTCCATCGCACCTGAGACGGCTTTTAATATATGGAAATACACCGGGCCTGTAAGACATATCGAATATTCTTATCCTCCGGGGAATTTCCTTGAGAATACGAACTGTGGGAACGGGCGTCGCGTTAATTATAATATCAACCTGATGATCCCTAAGATATACCTCGATTTTGGAGACAGCGATTAAATCCGCCTTCGATTCGCTATTTATCTCCGCCAACATTTTCGCGTGTTTTGCCGTTCTGTTGGCTATTACGATTTTAGCCGGACGAGAACCGTTGATATAGTTGATCGCGGCCCTGGCCGCTCCACCGGCGCCGATAAGTATAACATGACGACCGCGAAGGCTGAACTTCAGGTGATCCTCAATTGTCGATTTAACGCCTAATATGTCCGCGTTATAGCCAATCAATTTTCCGTTTTTATTAACAACTATATTTACCGCCGCCACCGATTCAGCCGAATCGTCAAGCGAGTCGAGATATCGAATAATATTTACCTTGTGCGGGGTGGTCACATTAAAACCCCTTATATCCAACAACCGCGCCGAATCGATAAATCTTTTATGATCGCCGGGCTTGATATCGAATGAAGCGTACAAGCTGTTTATTTGTCTGGTCCGAAATACATTATTGAATATTGTCGGTGATACCGAATATGAAATATTGTGTCCCAACAACCCGTATAATTCCGGTGATTCCATTTAAATAAACACCCCCTCCATTAGCTCGTAGAATTTCCGGAAAGATATATCGATTATTTTCCTGTATTTAGCGCTCATCTCGCCCTTCGCAATGATATTTCCTGTTTCGATCATCATTGCTAATCGATGATCTCCAAAACACTCGCCATCATAATATTCCAGCGTGGCAGGCCCTTTTATAATAATATCATCGCCCTCCACACGCGCGTTCCCGCCCATTTTATTTATTATGGCTATAGTGTTCGAGAGCCTGTCGGATTCTTTTACTCTCAATTCTCTTAACCCGCGAAATATACTCGTCCCGCGAGCCTGTGTAGCCGCCAACGCGAGGATCAGGGCTTCATCTATAAAGGAGGGGGCGTCCTTCTCCTCTGTCTCTATCGCTTTTAAATTTGACGATTTCACCACGAGATTGCCAACGGGCTCGTTGAACCGCTCGCTACAATTCTCCGAAACAATCTCCGCTCCCATAGCCCGTAAGATTCGGATATATCCGATTCGTGTCGGGTTCAGCAGAATATCCTTTATGATTAATTCGCGTCGCGGCATTAGCGTCGCGGCTACAATGGGATACGCGGCAGATGATGGATCTCCGGGCGCTTGCATTTCGAAAGCGGGGATACTATCCGGAGGTTGTAGCGTGATAAGACCGCGATCTACTTTAATTTTCACTCCAAGATTAGATAACATTCTTTCGGTGTGATCTCTGGTTAATATCGGTTCCTCTAATTTTGTTTTCCCGTCGGCGAACAGACCGGCAAGCAATATTGCTGATTTTACCTGGGCGCTGGGAACCAATAGCTTTTGCGAAATAGCTTTTAATTTATGTCCCCGGACTTGAAGAGGACAACATTTATCCCCGGACAAAACGCCGATTTCAGCGCCCATATTCCTTAAAGGATCGATCACTCTCTTCATAGGACGTTTTCTTAAAGACTCATCCCCATCGAGGATTACTGCCCCGTTCGAGGCCGATAATAATCCGGTCAATAACCTGAGAGTTGTCCCTGAATTTCCGCAATCGAGTTTATCGGCAGGTTCCCGAAAATTACCGAACCCAACTCCCCCGACACAGGTATTGCCGTTTTCAATATAGATATCAACTCCCAACGCTTGCAGACAACTCATCGTCGATAACACGTCAAGACCGTCAGATAAATTACCGATCTCGCAACGGCCTTCTGAGATAGCCGCCAACATCAGCGCTCGATGTGATATCGATTTATCGCCAGCTAGATTTATCTCTCTTTTAGCTCGCATAGCCGTAATTCTTCAAAGTTTTGGTTAATCGTTTTAAATCACCGTCTACGAGGGCTTTCTTAAGCTTTTCTATTTTTCCCTCGTGCCTTGAAATCGCGGTGATAATATTCGCTCGATTATGATACAACATTCGAGCGACCATATCCGGGTCGCTTTCCGCTATCCTTGTAGCGCTACGAAAACTCGGTCCTTCCATCTCGACCGGTATATTTTTGGAGTCTTTCCGTAATTTAGCCAGAGAATACCCGAGAACGTGTGGAAGCCCGCTTGTTATGGCGAATGATAAATCATGAATGCGATAATCCAGTCTCCCCGGAATAGCGCTTATCGACTTAATAAGATACTCCGCCTGTTTAATCGCTCGTAAATCGCTTGATTCTCTGAGGAACATGAAACAATCGGAACCTTCAAACAGGTTTCCATTCCAACTTAAACGTCCGCGCAGGGCAGTACCGCATATCGGATGAATTCCAATATGATTATTCAATCGGAGCCTCGCCGAAACCAACTGGATTGGCCGCCTGACGCTTCCAAAATCGGTCACGAGCGATTTCGCGGCTAACGCCGTTCGATATCGTTTCAAAACCCGAATTATCTCGTCGATCGGTAGAGCCAAAACGACTATTTGTGATCTCTCGATCAGATCAAACGCCGTGCCGCATTTCATGTCGATTACATTATCGTTAATCGCGGCTTTTAGCAATGATTTATCTGTATCATATCCGTAGAGAGTCCTGAGGCTCTTTCCGGCCCTTAAAGCCAGCCCGAACGACCCGCCCATCTGCCCGAGCCCGAGGATTCCTATATCGTAAAAATTTCTTTTTCTCACAGGGTTCTCTCAACAGCCGCCGCGATATGTGACAGCGATTTCATCATATCCCCGAATACATCAAACGTAAGGCTCTGGTCGCCGTCGCATAACGCTTCCTCCGGGGCTGGATGTATCTCGACTATGATACCGTCAGCGCCGCAGGCTAACGCCGCCGAAGACATAGGTGTTATCAGTTCTCTTTTGCCTGTGGAGTGAGACGGATCGAAAATAACCGGAAGGTGCGAGAGATTTTTAATAACGGGAATCGCCGCTAAATCAGGTGTATTTCTGGTGATCTTCTCGAAGGTCCTGATACCCCTTTCGCATAGAATTACGTTCCGATTGCCATTCGCTAAAAGATATTCAGCTGACATCAGCAGCTCCTCGACTGTGGACATCATACCTCTTTTTAGAAGAACCGGCCTGTCGCATTTCCCCACTGCCTCTAACAAAGCGAAATTTTGCATGTTTCTCGCTCCTATTTGCAGAACGTCAACATATCTAGCGACGAGTTCTACGTGCTCCGGAGAAATAACCTCGCTTACTATCGGCAATCCGGTTTCCTTTTTCACCTGGGAGAGTATCTCCAATCCCTCTTTTCCTTTGCCCTGAAACGCGTACGGCGATGTTCTCGGTTTAAAAGCCCCGCCTCTTAGAAGAGTCGCGCCATATTTTTTCGCCGCCTTTCCAGCGGCCAGGGTCTGTTCGTACGATTCGACCGCGCAGGGCCCGGCGATAACGACTATCCTCTTACCGCCGAATTTGACTCCGTTAACAGAGACAATCGTTGATTCCGATTTGAAATCCCTGGATGTTAGCTTGAACGGTTTAAGAATCGGTATAATATCCTCAACCCCATCGAGAACAACTAATTTCGATTTGTCCACTCCCGAACCGTTACCCATTACTCCGATAATCGTTTTCTCGGTTCCCTCAGAAATATGCGCTTTGCACCCGAACGATTCTACTTTGGTTATGACCGCCCCAATCTGCCGCGCCGAAGCTTTTCTTTTCATCACGACAATCATCATTCTATTCTCCCTGATCGGGACGAAGCTTACGCGCCTCTCCCAGATACCTGTTTTTAATTTCCGATTGCTTTTTTTCTGTGTTAAAATGTATTAATATCCTGATAACGCTTTCCATAGAGCCTGGAACATCTATCTCCCGGGCACATAAGAGCGGCACTGAAGTCAAACCGATTTGCCGAGCCGCGTACGCGGGAAAATCGGCGTTGATATCGGAGGTCGCCGTCAAGAATATCGACACGATTTCCTCCGTGGGGATCGAGTTTTTCGAAAGGACGTCCTTCAATAACTCGGCGGTAGCCTCGAATATGGCGTCGCGGGTATTCTCTTTTACTACTATCGCTCCGCGCACTCCTCTGGTTCTCAAGAATTCATCTCCTTTTTTATCGACCGCAGGAACGATCTTAGCTTCTTGGATGTAATATCCGGGTTTCCATTACTTCTTATTATCTCGATAAGGGCGCTTCCGATAATCACTCCATCGGAATAGCGAGACGCCTCGCTGGCCATAACGGTATTCGACACTCCGAAACCTACCAGTACGGGAACAGGCGATATTTTTTTCGCTCTGCGGATAAATGGGATTGTGCCTGGCGGAAATTTGTCGCGTTTTCCCGTCGTGCCTTTTATCGACACCAGATATACAAATCCTTTAGACTGTCGGGCGATTTTGCCGATTCTACTGTCGGGCGTGGTAGGAGCTATCAATTGAATCAAGTCGATGGAATAATCTTCGCAAAGACCCGCGATTTTATAAGAATAATCTGCCGGTAGGTCAGGGATAACCAATCCTGAAATACCAGCGTCGCCGCAGTTCCTGAGAAAGTTACTCTCCCCCGCGGCCAGTACTACGTTTAAATAGGTCATAATGATAATCGGTATGTTCGTCTTTGCGGCAACTCTCGAAATAGAATCGAATCCTTTCTTTAAAGTATATCCGTTATTTAACGCGGTCTGCGACGAATACTGTATCGATTTACCGTCCGCCAGGGGATCGGAAAAAGGAAGGCCGATTTCAATCATATCCGCTCCGGACTCAAAGACGGTCTCTGCCAGTTTCTCAAAGCGTTTCAGATTCGGGAAACCGCAAGTCAGATAAGGGACCAGCGCTTTTTGTCCCTTCAATTCGACGAGTTTATTTGTTATTGTTTTCTTCATATTCCCTTATACTGTCGAGATCTTTATCGCCTCGACCGGATAGATTAACTAATATCAGTTTCCCGTTCCCCTTATTTCGGGCGAATCTTTTCGTCGCCGCGAGAGCGTAGGACGATTCCAAAGCCGGTATTATCCCCTCGTAACGGGAAAGCTCAAAACACGCGTTTACAGCCTGTTTATCGGTGATCGATACATAATTCACCTTTCCACTATCCTTCAGATAACTGTGCTCTGGCCCGACTCCGGGATAGTCGAGACCGGCCGCCAGGGTTTCGGTCGGCGTAATCTGGCCGTCCTTACCTTGTAACAGATATGACAATGATCCATGTAATACACCCGGATTGCCCATAGCAAGAGTCGCCGCGTGCCGTCCCCCTCTCAATCCATGTCCCGCGGACTCGACCCCCACAAGACCCACGCCATTTCTACCCAGAAACCCATGAAAAATACCGAGAGCGTTAGACCCCCCTCCTACACAGGCGAAAACATAATCGGGAAGACGAGATTCCCTGGCCAGCATTTGCCGTCGCGCTTCCTCACCTATTATTTTTTGAAAATGTCTTACGAGAATCGGATATGGATGAGGACCCACTGTCGAGCCGATGATATAATGAGTATCATCGACATTTGTCACCCAATCGCGTATAGCCTCATTGCAGGCGTCTTTAAGGGTTGCCGTTCCCGATTTAACCTCGATAACCTCGGCTCCCATCATCCGCATTCTCAATAAATTAGGTTTTTGTCGGGCGGCATCCACGGCGCCCATGTAAACAACACACTTTAGCCCGAGTAAGGAGCATACTGACGCCGTTGCCACACCATGCTGACCCGCCCCGGTTTCGGCTATAATCCTTTTCTTTCCCAATCTTTTCGCCAGAAGAGCCTGCCCCAGAGTGTTATTGATCTTATGCGCCCCGGTGTGATTCAAATCCTCTCGTTTGAGATATATTTTCGCTCCCCACCGAGAAGAAATATTTACCGCCTCATATAACGGCGTAGGTCGTCCGCTAAAATCTTTCAACAACATGCGAAGCTCGGCTTTGAACCCGTTATCCTTTTTATATTTCTCAAAAGCTCGCTGGAGTTCATCCAGAGCCGATATCAATGTCTCCGGAACGAATCTTCCTCCATATGAACCGAAAAATCCTAATCTGTCCGGTAAGCGCACGATTTTACCTTTCTAATAAATTTTTCCAGCTTTATTTTATCCTTAATACCAGGAATTCTCTCGACTCCCCTGGCGACATCCACGCCATGAGGTTGGAATGTCTTGATGATATTTTTGACATTTTCACTATCGAGACCTCCGGCGAGAAACGCGTCATTAAATTTCACACCGCTTAGCCCGCATGATTTTAAGAGTTTCGGGGCCTTCTTAAAATCGAGCAACGCTCCGGATTTATCGATCACGCTCAAATCGCTGTCTTCTTTAATCCAATACGAACGTAATACAGGAATAGGATATTCGAGATCGCCGTTTTCGTTTTCAGGAAAATAAATCTGTAACATATCCAGTTCTACATTTTCGCGTACTTCCTCTATAGACCGATCTTCAGGATCTGAGAACACCCCGACTATCGTAATTTTGCCAGCCAGGCGCGACGCTATTTGTGAAGCAGTGGATATCGATATCCTCCTCGGGCTTTCGGCGAATATCATCCCAATCATATCCGCCCCCATGTTATAGCAAAGAACAGCGTCTTCAATATTCGTGATCCCGCATATTTTTACCGCGGCCGTCATGTCAGAATCTCCGATATCTTTCCCAAAACATCTTCCGCCCGCATAAGTTCGGTACCGACCAGTATAGCGTCAACGCCGGAATCCCTGACCATTCTTACATCCTCGGCCGAGTGAATTCCGCTTTCAGACACAACTATAATATCTGACGGTATCCTCGGGCGAAGCCGTCTTGTTACATCGATGTCAATCTGAAATGTGTCCAGATCACGGTTATTTATTCCGATAATTCGCGCGCCGCAGGAAAGGGCGATATCGATCTCATCTTCCGTATGAACTTCGCACAGGCAATCCAGTTCATATCGTTTCGCTTCGCCAAGGAGCGAGCGCAACGTCATCTTGCCTAATATCGTGACGATTAATAAAACCGCGTTTGCGCCATACGCCTTTGCCTCCAAAATCTGTATCGGATCAAGGATGAAGTCTTTTCTTAAAACCGGTAATTTAATTTTCGCTTTAATTCGCGATATATCATCGAGGTTTCCACCGAAATAATCCTCCTCGGTCAGGACTGAGACGGCCGACGCTCCGCCTTTTTCATAAAGGACGGCCTGTTTAGTCGGGTCGACTGTATCATTTATCGTTCCCATCGACGGCGATTTTCTTTTGAATTCGGCGATCAAGGAGATTTTATTTTCCTTGATCAGAGCATCGGCAAAAGACACAGCCGGTAACGGATTCTTAAGCTTTTCCCGCAAACCCGCTTCCCAATTATCTCTGCGCCTTGAGTCTAATCGTCGTTTTTGAGCCGAGATTATTTTATTCAGCATCATTCAAATCCATTTGAGAGCTTAATTAGCTCCTCGAGTTTGCCCCTAGCGCCGCCGGAATCGATAGCCTCCCCCGCCATTTCGATTCCCTGTTTGTAATTTTGCGCCACGCCCGTTAACATTAATCCCGCGACAGCGTTTAAAATTACCGCGTCCCGGCGAGGAGATTTCTCTCCGGTAAATATCTTTTGAATAATCGACGCGTTTTCCTTCGCGGTGCCTCCCCTTATGCTCTCGGCGTCAGCTCCGTCGGAGAGCGAAATATCGAATCTGTTTTCAATCGCTTCTCCCGTCTCGGCCGATATAATCCAATTTTCGCCGAACGGGACCAGCTCGTCGAAACCCTCGGAATTATACAGAAGCCGGACTTTACCGCTGTTCAAGCGATAAGCGGTCATGGCCAGTTTCTTCCCGATATCCATCGATGCCGCTCCTATAATCTGATGGGTGGCAATGGCGGGATTTAAAAGGGGGCCTAATAAATTAAATACCGTTCTGATACCGAGTTCTTTTCTTATCGGCGCGGCGTTCTTCATCGCCAGATGATATACCGGGGCGAAAAGAAAGCATATCCCGATTTCATCGAGGCAGGTCGCGGCGGAATCGGGCCCGAGATCGATCTTCACGCCCAATTCCTCAAGTACATCCGCAGAACCGCACTTGGACGAAATCGAACGGTTCCCATGTTTCGCCGTCGGTACGCCGCACGCCGCCACAACAAAGGCTACAGCGGTCGATATATTAAAACTTCCCGAACCGTCGCCCCCGGTACCACAGCAATCGAAAACCAGTTTTTGATGATGCCGGACAGTTATAACTCTCTCCCTGAAAGCTTTAGCGCATCCCGCGATTTCATCCGGCGTTTCACCCTTCATCGCCAGGGCGGTAAGAAACCCCGCGCTTAACACCGGTGATAGTTCTCCATCGGCAAGTTTCCCCATCATAAACATGGTTTCCTCGACCGTCAGATTCTCTCTTTTAATAAGCTTCGATATGATTTCGTTTTGATTCATAATCCACCGTTCAAAAAATTCGCGATTATCTTCTCTCCACCTTCGGTCAGAACCGATTCGGGATGAAACTGTAATCCAAAAACCGGGTATTCGCGATGTCTTATTCCCATGACGTCCCCCATCGAGGTATAAGCGATCAATTCAAGGGAATCCGGCAATGATTCCTCATAGACCGTAAGGGAATGATAACGCCCGGCCTTAAACGGATTCGGCATCCCGCTCAGGATTCCCACTCCCTTATGATATACCCGGGACGATTTACCGTGAACTAACTCCGGCGCCGGGCCAACCTCGCCGCCGAACGCTCGCGTAATAGCCTGATGACCGAGGCAAATTCCCAGGATCGGAATTTTATCGTAAAACGATTTCACCAGACGACACGATATGCCGGCTTCATCAGGATGCCCCGGTCCCGGTGAAATTATGATTCCGCGCGGCCTAAGTTTCTCAATATCGTTAACCTCTATCTGATCATTGCGAAAAACTCTGACATCGGGATCTATCTGCCCGACGTACTGAACGATATTGTAGATAAACGAATCATAATTATCGATGAATAGGATCATAATAGCCCCCCCTCGGCGTTTGCCACGGCGGTTTTAAGAGCCTGGAGTTTATTTAAAGTCTCCTGGTATTCGAATTGAGGTTGAGAATCCGCCACTATACCGGCCCCCGCCTGCAGGGTAATTTTATTGCCTTCCTTTATTATTGTCCTGATTGTGATACACATATCCATATCGCCCGATAATGAAAAGTATCCCACGCTTCCCGCGTAAGGACCGCGGGGCTGTCCCTCGTACTGACGAATTAACTCCATGGCCTTGATCTTCGGCGCCCCCGTGACCGTACCCGCCGGGAAAGCCGATCTGAATAGATCGAACTGATCCTTTCCCCTCTCCAACCGTCCGGTGATGGTTGATGTCATATGCATAACATGGGAAAAACGTTCAATCTCCATAAGCCGATCGACATTCACCGATCCGAACTGACAGGATCGGCCGAGGTCGTTACGTCCCAGATCGACCAACATGATATGTTCGGCTTTCTCTTTTTCATCGGAGAGCAATTCATCCTCCAGCTTCTTATCCTCTATTTCATCCTCTCCTCGAGGCCTGGTACCGGCTATCGGGCGAAGGGTAGCGATATCTCCGGTCAATTTCACCATCGTCTCGGGGGATGAGCCGATTAATTCCAGATCGTCCATGTCGAGGTAATACATATATGGAGAAGGGTTTAACATCCTCAGCGCGCGATAGATTTGAAAGCTGTCAATCTCAACCTCCGTCTTCAAGGCCTGGGATATTACACCCTGAAAAATATTCCCTTTCATAATATTCTTCCTGACATCTTCGACTATTTCCTCGAAACGCCGCTGAGTGAAATTCGATCCGTATTGCCTTTCCAATGGGCTTCTTTCGATAGAGGGGATTGTAACCCTTGATTTGAGCGCCGAAATAATCTCGTCAATAGATCGCGCGCCCTCTTTTCTCGCGATATCGCTGCCTTTGGGAATTAGGGCGATGACCTGCATGCGTCGTGTAAAGTGATCGAATACAAGAAGAGTATCGACCATATAAAAGCTGGCAAGAGGCGTATCGCCGCTATCGTCAAGTAATCCAAGCTTCGGCTCGAATAATCCGACAATTTCGTAGTTTACATGACCCACGAGCCCCCCTAGAAGCGTCAGGCGATCGGGATTAGCTTCAAGGCTGATCGATTGTATTATCTGTCTTACCGCTGAAAATGGATCGCCTTTCGGGGAATGGGCGATTTCTAAAGTCCCGCCGGGAGAGGTAATGCTTGAATTCTCACGATAAATATTTACTCTCGATTCAGGCTTTATCCCGATAAATGTATATCGTCCCGTCAATTCCACGCCGTCAGCGCTTTCCAATAGAAATTTCGCGCCAACCGGCCTCAGTTTTAAAAACGCCGAAACGGGAGTTTCAAGATCGGCCGGTAAATTCGCGATTATCGGTTCCAATATGGCCGTCCCCGAACCGTTACTCTTCAAAATGTCAACTAAATCCATAAAATTCCCCACTAAAAAAGGCCCGCTGTCCTTCCGAACAGCGGGCCTTAAAAAATTAATTTTATTTCCAGTTAATAAGCAGACTCCGCTATCCGGTCACATATATATCCATACCACCAATAATAGTGGGAAAAATCGGCTGTATTTCTCAACTCTGCTAACATAGAGGCAATTTAATCAAATTCTCGATTTTGTCAATAGTTTTTATTATTATATTTCACGCTAACTACTGATTTTATTACTAACAGCTAAAGAATAATAAACTTATAAGAGTTTACATAATTTTCCAAAACCATTAATCGGGGATAACCGCATAACAACATCCGCGTATTCTCCAGCGCGGATTGCGGGGAAAATTTCTTCCGGCGGACTTATTTGCTTTTTTTCAACGGCAGCCTGCGCACGCTGTTCGAACGGCATTTAGGACAGGTCCTCTCGGCGACATTATCGGGATCGTAAACACCCTCGTACTCATGACCGCAGGCAAGGCATTTGAATAATACAGGACGCGCCGTCATCAGACCGTCACCTCCCCGCCTTTTTTGGCGGCTTTCTTTTCGTCCTCTTCGGATAATACCCTCATAGTGTATTCGATCTCCTCCATGGTCACCGCCTTGAGTTTATCCTGCATCGCCCGCATCACTTTGGCGAATTTCTGACCCTCGGCCGCCGAGATCCATTCAAGCTGCAGCCTGTCGGGACGGATACCGAGCCGGTCGAGTTTATTCCAGAGCTTATCCATCCGCTTCTGGGTCCAATGGACGGCGTTTATATAATGGCAATCGGCGAAATGGCATCCCGAAACCAAAACCATAGGCGCGCCTAATCTAAACGCCTGCATGACAAATTTCTCGTCCACGCGGCCGGAGCACATAGTTCTGATCAGCCTGCAGTCGGCCGGATATTGCAGTCTCGATGTTCCCGCCATATCGCCACCCGCGTAACTGCACCAGTTGCAAGCGAAAGTAATCAGGTGCTTATGGGGATTGACTTCGAGGATCGCCCCCACCTGGGCCATGATCTGCTCATCGGTGAAATGCCGCATGATGATAGCGTCCTGCGGGCATTCCGCGGCGCATGCTCCGCATCCGGCGCAGGCGGCCTGTATTACCACCGGAAGTTTATGCGTTTTCTTATCCGACGATAATATGGCGTTGTACGCACAGACCCTGGAGCAAAGGCCGCAGTAGTTGCATTTGTCGCCGTCTATCTTCGATGTTATAGCCTCGATTTTGGTACTGCCCGCGTTGAGCAGAATACTCGCCCTCGCCGCGGCGGCGCTGGCCTGGGTGACGCTGTCCTTTACATCCTTGGGCGATTCCATGCATCCGGCGATAAATATCCCCTTGGTCGGAGCGTCAACCGGCTTTAGCTTAGGATGCGATTCCATGATGAAACCGTCGGACGTGCTGGAGAGGGTGAGAAGCTTTTTAACCTGATCTGTTTCTTTTCTGGGAATTACTCCCTGGGAGAGAACAAGCATTTCCAGTTCATGCCTCTCGAGTTTCCCGGTGGTCGTGTTTTCAACAGTCAATATGAGGTTTTTCGAGTCGGAATCCTCAACCACGTCGCCGGGAATACCCCTTATATACTTTACGCCTTCCTCTTTGCTTCGCATATAAAGATCCTCGAACCCCTTGCCGAAAGCGCGGATATCCATATAGAAAACCTTAGCCTCCATCCCTGGATAATGATCGCGAAGAAGCAATGTGTCTTTGACCGTGTTCATACAGCAGATATTACTGCAATACGGATTCCCGCGCCCGTTCTGAGTCCGGGAACCCACGCATTGGATAAACCCGATACTCTTCGGCGTCTCTCTGTCGGTTGGGCGTATAAAATGTCCGTCGGTCGGGCCTCCGGCGCATATAAGCCGCTCGAACTCCATACTGGTGATGACATTTTCATAACGGGTATAACCGTACTCGTCGTACTCGGTAGGATCGTAAACGTCCATACCGGTGGCGGCGATAATCACGCCGACCTCGATGTTCATCATCTTATCCTGATCATCGTAGTCGATACAGGATTTTTCGCAAACCTCTGCGCATTTCCCGCAGGCAATGGGATTGTTGCCAAGACAGTTTTCCATATCCAGCACATATGACGACGGCACCGCTTGGGGAAACGGCAAATATACGGCTTTACGCGACGAGAATCCCTGCTGGTACTCATCCGGGACAGCCACCGGACATACCTCGGAACATTTACCGCACGACGTGCATTCTTTTTCGTCAACGTAACGAGCTTTTTTGCGGATGGTTACGTTGAAATTGCCGACAAATCCGGCAACTGATTCGACCTCGCTGTAGCTTAGAAGTTCAACTTTGGGATGTCGACCGACATCCATCATTTTGGGCCCGAGTATTCATATCGAGCAGTCCATTGTCGGGTAGGTCTTGTCGAGCGCGGCCATAATGCCGCCCAATGTCGCCTCCTTCTCGACTAAATAAACCTGATGTCCGCCGTCGGCCAGATCCAACGCCGCCTGAATACCGGTTATTCCACCGCCGATAACCAGTGCCGCCCTGGTAACCGGTACCTCGGCCTCGTCCTGCGGCTCGAGAAAATGAGCGCGAGCGACACCGCTTCTGATAAGATCCTTCGCCTTCACGGTGGCCGCTTCTTTTTCACCCTGGTGCACCCAGCTAACGTGCTCCCGAATGTTGACCATCTCGAAAAGGTAAGGATTCAATCCGGCCTCTGCCACGCATGCCCTGAACGTAGGCTCGTGAATCTTAGGCGTGCAGGAGGCCACCACGACCCTGTTGAGCCTGTGCTCCCCTATCGCCTTTTTAATCTCGTTCTGCCCGGGATCGGCGCATGTGTATTTGTTCTGAACAACGGCGACAACATCGGGCAACGTCTCCGCGTACGCGCTGACCGCCGCGCAATCTACGGTACCCTGGATGTTCAACCCGCATTCGCAGACAAATACACCGATACGTAATTCCTCGGGCTTTCCTACATCAACTGCCATTTTAACTCCCCAAACTTGCCTGTATCAATCATCGATTAGTATCTCATAAAACCTTCAGCCATCGATAGCCGAGGCTATTAAATTCACATAATCGGTTATCTCTATATCGACTTTCTCGGTCTCTTCGCCGCACCCGGCGCATCGGAAGTGGATCTGGCATTTCGGGCAGGCGGTTACAATCGTTTTCGCTCCGGTGCTTTTCGCTTCCTCGAGCCTGCTTGTTTGGATCTGCTTCGATGTCGCGTCGCAGTTCATCCAATTGGTAGTGCCGCAGCAAATAGCCCCTGCCCGGCTATGCGGCATTTCGTGAAGCCGTATTCCGGGTATGGTTTTCAAAGTATCGCGCGGCTGATCGTAGATATTCATGTATCTTCCGAGACGGCACGGATCATGGAAGGTAATATCGCTTTCCATTTCTTTGAAATCGAACCTGCCGATATTCTCAGATATTATCTCGGCAATGTGCTTCACCTCGAAATTAGGTTTGCCTAACCGTTGAGTATATAGATCGCGTAATGTGTATGCGCATTCGGGGCAGGCGGTAATTACGGTCTTCGCCCCCGAATCAGTGATCTCTTTTAAATTGAGATTGCCGAGTTCATCGAACTTATCAAACCGTCCCAGCCAGTAGAGGTCGTGACCGCAACATCGTTCGTTGGCCGCCACGACCGGTTCGATCCCGAGATAATTGAGAATTTTCACCGTATCTTTAGCTATTGAAATAGGAGAAAAATCGAAATCCTTGCTGAAGAAATCCTGGTAATAAGGCAAACATCCTACAAAATAAAGAACGTCGCCTTTCTTCCTGGTTTTCAACCCATTTTCGATCCAGCCGGTTCTATTCTGCTTTAACTTAGGCGACGCCGCCATTTCCATTATCTGGTGAAGGGCGCCTCCGTGCGACGGATTGCCGGTTTTGCCTTCATTATGCGCCACGGCTCTGACATCCCTCATATACTCGGAGAATTTCACGTCTACCGGGCAGCGCGTGGAGCAAAGTTGGCAGGTCAAGCATGACCAAAGTAACTTATCTGAAACCAGATCGTCGGCGTTGTAAAAAAGTCCGTCGGCTAACATTTTGCGGGGTGAAAAGTCGTTATTGAATCTCGATATGGGGCAAGCCGCCGTGCACTTGCCGCATTCCAGACATAAGAAGGCGCGACTTTTCTTTAAGATGTCGATAGCTTTGGAAGTCGTTTCCATATCTCCTGCTTCATTTCTTGTGATTCAACGGGCTTGGCCCCAGCTTGGTAATCTGTTCCACGAATTCGTCCATCAATTCCGCCCAGCGAGGCCCCTCGGCGGCGGAGACCCATTCGAGCCTGACACGCACCTCTTCCAGCCCGAGCGTTTTGACCAGCGCTTTCGTCTTCTCGAACTGATCCACCGCGCGGTAATTACCGAAAATATAATGACAGTCTCCGAAATGACATCCCGATACTAATACACCGTCGGCTCCCAACTTTAACGCCTTCAAGACAAAACCGGGAGTAACCCGCCCCGAGCACATCGTCCTTATTATTCTGAAATTCGGGTTATGCTGAAACCTGTTCACTCCGGCGTTATCGGCGCCCGCGTAACTGCACCAGTTGCAGGCGAACGCGACTATATTCGGCACGAACTTAACTTTTTTTGCCGCTTTCTTGCGCGTCTTCGTTTTTGCAGCCTTGCCTGCCATCTAAATCCCCACCATCAACGCTTCCATCATTGAATCCATTTGTTGATTGGTAAACTGCAAAGCGTCGATAGCCCCGGTGGGACACCAGCAGGCGCAGGTGCCGCAACCTTTGCATAACGCCTCGTTGATCTTCGCCGCTTTGCGGCCGGGAGCGACATCCACCAGTGACGGGGCGTGATACTCGCAGATCTTCACGCATTCCCCGCAGGCTCTACAAAGCGATTCATGCACAACGGTACAGACTGTCGGTTCGACCATGGCTATATCCCTGGCTATTATCGATGCCACCTTGGCGGCCGCCGCCGAACCCTGGGCCACCGAATCAACGATATCTTTCGGGCCGCCCGCGCAACCGGCAAGGAACACCCCTTCCGACGTCGTCTCCACCGGGCCGAGCTTAGCGTGACGCTCCATGAAGAAACCGTCGGCCCCAACCGGAATCTTCAACATCTCATGTACCGCGTTATTGCTTTCTTTATTGGGCACCATTCCGGCGGCCAGTACAACATAATCGCTATCGATCTTTAGAGTCCTGTCTAAAGCCAACTCTAAAATCTTAACCCCGGATGCCATTTCGCCATCGCCTACGATCTCCGGCAATCGTTCGGGGGTATACTTGATGAATTTAACTCCCATGGCTCTTGCCTGACGATACTGCTCCTCGGCCTTACTGCCCACCGTACGCATATCGCGATGAAGAACGACAACGTTTACTCCATTCTCCCGAAGCCTGATCGCCTGTTTAATGGTTGTCGGACAACAGAAACGCGAGCAGGCCGAATTAGTATCGGGATCCCTCGATCCCACGCATTGAATAAATGCGACTGTCTCGGGGGTCTCACCGTTTATCACGATTTTCTCCCTGGAATCCTGCAATATATCCTCGAGCTCCTGATTGGTGATGACATTTTCATACCGGTTATATGAAAATTCTCCTTTGGGAATATAGGTATCCGCGCCGGTAGCTACCACAATGGCCCCGACCTTGAAATTGCCATTGGACGTCGAAACGTCGAAATTGCCGAAATAGCCGGAAATCGAGATTATGGTTGTGGACGCCATAACCTCAACCCTGCTGTTATTGAGTTTCTCGAACATAGCCCTGGCAAGTTTCACCGCGGATAGATCGGCCGGATAAACTTTCGTCAACCTGCTCAGCCGTCCGCCCAATCGATTTTCCTTTTCAATCAGATAAATTTTAAACCCCTGCGCTTCGAGATCGAGCGCCGCCCTCATACCGGCCACACCTCCTCCGATCACAAGCACACTTTGCTTTATTGGAATGGAACTCCGATAGAGCGGCTGTAGATGTTTCGCCTTGGCTGTACCCATTCGGATTAAATCGCGGGCCTTCCCGGTCGCGGTTTCGGGAAGATTCGTGTGAACCCACGAACACTGGTCTCTGATATTTACCATTTCGAACAGGTACGGATTCAAACCGATTCTCTCGCAACTTTCCCTGAATATAGGTTCATGAGTTCTTGGTGTGCACGCGGCGGCGACAACGCGAGTTAGATTATGCTCGATAATCTTCTCCTGCATCAACCGCTGTCCTTCATCGGAACATAAGAATAAATTATCCTCTATATAAACCACATCGGGAAGACCGCTGGCGTAATCCTTGAGCGATTCTATATCAAGTACCCCGGCGATATTAATCCCGCAATGACAGAGAAACACACCGACCCTCGGCGGCCCCGATGTATCCCGTTCGGTTACCTCCTCCGGCTCGACGTCAAGCATCACTTTTTCGACATATTTTTCCGCCTCGGCGGCCGCGCCCGATCCCTGCGCCACCGAATCGGAGATATCGTTAATACCCGAAGCGCAACCGCAAACATATATTCCCTCTTTGACCGTATGCAGAGGGGAACTGTATGTATTATCGATCTTAAAAAAGCGGTTCTCATCGAGTTCTATGCCCAGAACTTTCGCTAACCTCTCGTTTGATTCCGCCGCCACCGCGCCGGCTGAAAGTACCGCCATCTCCGCTCTATATTTCATGACCTCACCGGTCTCGACATTTTCGACAGATATAATCAGATCCTTAGTTTCCGGGTCCTCCATTATTTTCGACGGCCTTCCCCGGATATATTTCAACTCCTCCATCTCGAGGGATCGCTGATAGAACTCCTCGAACCCGCGTCCCGACGCTCTCATATCGATATAAAAGACGGCCAATTCCTCTATATCGGGCGCGTGTTGTTTGACAAGCATGCAATCTTTAACCGTATTCATACAGCAGAATCGTGAACAGTATTTACATCCCGCTTCGCCACCCTCGCCCCTGGAGCCGACGCATTGAATGAACGCGATATTCTTCGGTACCTTATGATCCGACGGTCTGATAATATGCCCTTGAACTGGCCCCGACGCGTTCAAAATCCTCTCCAGCTCCATATTCGTCAGAACATTGTCATACAAGCCGTATCCATAACTGGCTATCGCCTCGGCGTTGTAAACGTCGAAACCGGTAGCCACAACAACCGCCCCTATATCGAGATCTATCACTTCTCCCGGATCATCGAAATCTATAGCGTCACGGTCGCATCTGCGCACACAATTGTTGCAAACCAGAAAATCGTCGTTAAGGCAATTTTGACGGTCTATTATATACGCGTTAGGAACAGCCTGCGCGAACGGCGTGTAAATCGCCTTACGGCCGCCCATCCCGACGTCGAATTCGTTGGGAACAACGACCGGGCAGTCGGTCACGCACTGGCCGCATCCGGTACATAACTCCTCGCTGACGTACCGGGGATATCTTTTTACGCTCGCCTTAAAATTCCCGGCCTTACCCCGAAGTTCAGCGACCTCGGAGTTGGTTAATACCTCGATGTTTTGATGCCGACCGGCATCCAGCATCCTCGGACCCAGAATTCATATCGAGCAGTCCATGGTCGGAAAAGTCTTATCAAGCTGAGCCATTCTCCCGCCTATCGACGGCGATTTTTCCACCAGATAGACTTTCACCCCGGCGGAGGCTAAATCAAGCGCGGCTTGTATGCCGGATATACCTCCCCCTATGACCAGAACGCCTTTTTCTTTGCCCTTTTGGGACATCACGCAATCCTCACAGTAAGTCGCGGCGTCGGGTTGAAATCCTCTATGCCACTACCTCTTCCTTATCGATTAATTGAAGACCGTATTCATAACCTTTATCGAAAGCCTTGAGATTCAATTCCTCGGTACCGCTCGGAACCGAATTCTCAACCGCCTGACGTAAAGCTTCTCTGGGTAAAATCCCGGTAACCGCGCCAAAGAAACCGAGCATGACAATATTTAAAACGATTTTGCGCCCCAGATCCTCGGCAAATCTGATCGCGGGTATGCCGTACAACTGGACGTTCGAGCCATGTTTCGCGGGTGTTACCAGATCCTTCTCATAGCAAATAACGCAATCCTCGGTGAGCCTGTCTTTATGAGTATTGTAACCGTCCTGCGACATGGCCAGCAGGTATTTCGGCACGGTTACGTAAGGATACAGCACCCTGTCATCGGATACCACAACCTGGGCGCTGCAGGCGCTACCCCTGGCCTCGGGGCCGAAACTCTGGGTAAGAGTGCCGTGTTGTTCGTTGTACAACGACGACGCCTTGCCTATAATATATCCGCAAAGAATTACCCCTTGCCCTCCGAAACCTGTGATCCTTATCTCACTTGTAGCCATTTGCTCCTCCGTAAGGACTGTATTTATCGCCGAACGCCTTTTTATTGCCGTCGTTAAGGCATTCAAGGTAAGTAGGCTTCTCTATATCTACGAACTTGCCGACAATGATCTTCGATTGAAAATCGATATCTGCCTCCCTCGGGTCGATACCATGCTTGATAACGCTGTTGTCGTGATAGAATTTCAAAAGATCCAGACCGCTTCCCAGCTTGTTCAACCGCGCGTAAAGGGTAGAGCAGGGCGCTATGACCTCCACAAACGAGAATCCCGGCTTGGCGATAGCTTCTTTTATAGCCGCGGTTAACCGACGAACATGCAGGGAGGTCCACCGAGCCACGTAGGTCGCTCCGGATGACGCGGCCAGAAGAGGAAGATTGAACGGATGCTCATAATTACCGTAGGGCGATGTTGAAGATTTGGCCGTAATAGGGGTGGTAGGCGCCACCTGTCCGCCGGTCATTGCGTAGATGAAATTATTTACGCAAATAACCGTAATATTGGCGTTGCGGCGCGCCGTATGGATAAAATGATTACCCCCGATCGATATCAAATCGCCGTCGCCGGAAAAAACTATCGTTTTCATATCCGGCCGGGCGATGTGGAAACCGAGAGCGAAGGGCATAGCTCTTCCATGGGTCGTATGAAACGAATCCACTTTCATATAGCCTGCCACGCGCCCGGTACAGCCGATACCGGAAACCACCGCTACTTTATTCAGATCGAGCTTGAGTTGATCTAAAGCGGTAGCGAAGGCCGTAACCGTAGTGCCCAACCCGCATGTCGAGCACCAGATGTGGGGAATTCGATCCATCCGAAGAAGATTCTCCATCGGATGTTGATCGTCGGCAACTTTGGATTCTTCTACTGGTTTTGTGCTCATTTTGCCGCTTCCTTTATGATGTTGTAAATCTCCTCCGGTTTGTGCACGGTTCCACCGGTACTGCCCACAAGATAGGTCTGGCATTTTCCAGCGGCGATCCTGTCCATCTCATAATAGACCTGGCCTAAGTTCATCTCGACCATAATCAAGGCGTTGACTTTCTCCGCAAGCTCCCTGACTCGCTTCTCGGGGAACGGCCAGACCGTAACCATTTTTATCTGACCGATCTTTATACCCTCTTTTTTTGCCCTGGTAATGGCCGGCTGCATAACCCGGGATGATATACCATAGGCCATTACAACAATATCGGCGCCCTCAACATCCCGCTCCTCGAGCCAGATGATGTCATCCACGTTATCCATGACCTTAGCCATCAGATGTTCGACATTTATTTTGTGAGCGTCGGCGGTAATTACCGGATATCCCTTGTAATCGTGAGTAAGTCCGGTTACGTGAAATTTATACCCCTCGCCCGCCGGCAGCATCGGAGGCTGGCCATCTCCATTCGTCTCAAAGGGCCATGCCTCTCCCGGCTTCTTTTTGGTATAGTTGCGCTCTATTAACTCTATCTCATCGGCTGGCGGGATAACGACTTTCTCGGTCATATGCCCCACACACTCGTCGGTCATAATCAAGATAGGCATCCTGTATTTTTCCGAAAGGTTAAAAGCGTGGATCGCCAGCTCGAACGATTCCTGGGGAGAGTCGGGAGCCAGGGCGATCACTTCGTAGTCGCCGTGAGAACCCCAGCGCGCTTGCATCATGTCCGCCTGCCCCGGCAGGGTCGGCAACCCTGTCGATGGTCCGCCGCGTTGCACGTTGACCAGCACACACGGGGTCTCGGTCATAATTCCGAGCCCGAAATTCTCCATCATCAGGGAAAAGCCCGGTCCCGACGTGCAGCTCATCGTTTTCGCTCCGCCCCATGCCGCTCCCAGTATGGCCGCCATGCTGGCAAGCTCGTCCTCCATCTGAATGAACACGCCGTTGAGCAAGGGGATACGTCTGGCAAATCTCTCGGCGATCTCCGTGGACGGCGTGATGGGATAGCCGCCGAAAAATTTACATCCCGCGGCGATAGCCCCTTCGGCGCAGGCATGATTGCCATCGAGATAATGAGCCCCGGTAAGAACATCCGCTTGATCGGCTTTCACTGGGTCACCTCCTTCTTCTCATCTTCGACGCGAAGGCTATAAATGGCAAAATCGGGACAGAGCATCTCGCAAAGATCGCAGTTAACACAATCATCGGGCTTAATCGCCACCGGAGGATGATATCCCTTCGAGTTATACTCCTTCGACAATTCAAGCACGCCCTTTGGACAATACTCCACACAAAAGCCGCATCCCTTGCATCGTTCCTTAATTATATGAAGCTCCCCTCTCGGGATCTTTAGTTTGTCAACATCTAAGGGGGTCCTCCAATATTTCATAGAAGTCCTCGCGTTTTGAAGTCCGTTAATTTTATATATGGATTTAAGGCATTTGTGAAATGTTTCTCAAATACCGGAAAAATATTTATCGACCGCGATAACGATAAGTTAGCAAAGAACAAGTATTCCGCCTAACCTGGTACGCTGTTGTCGATCAAAGATGTTATTTGTTTGTAAAACTCTTACCCACTCGATACGGTCTTTCGAATATGACCATACCCTGTATACAGTTTAATATCTTCGGTGTAAAATGTCCATGAAAAACTGCGAAAATCATCGAAGAAACGTGGATCTATTGAGTTCGCATTAGATCCTCTAAAAAAACGACCCGCCGATATTAATTTGTTGGACTACGGTTCAAGACCGCTTATATTATGTACAGGGTTTACTGCTGAGAACATCATCCAATCTGAAACAAGGCGGTCGGTGTGGCCTTTCGTTATAGCATAAGATTAGGCGGCGCGGGGGGACAGGGATTGATTCAGGCGGCTCGTATTATAGCCGAGGCCGCGGCCATTTACGATAATAAAAACGCCGCGGAAAGCCGTTCATATGGGCCCGAAGCCCGGGGAAGCGCCAGCAAGGCGGAAATTATTATTTCCGACGAAACTATTGATTACCCTAAAGCGGATAATATTGATTTTTTAATAGCCTTAACTCAGCAGGCTTATGATAAGTACATCAAAGACCTCCTACCCGACGGTATCGCCGTGATTGATTCGCGGATACGACCTTCCGATCAGCCCGGCCACAAAAAGATCTACTCCGCCCCCCTGATCGAAATCGCCGAGGAAAAATGCGGCAAGCAGTCGATGGTAGATATCGTCGCTCTAGGTTTCTTCGCCGGTATTAATGAAATCGTTAATAAAGATTCCATAAGAAAAGCGATCCTCGCCCGCATCCCCAGAAATTCCGAGGACGTTTTTATGCGAGCGTACGATGCCGGCCTTGAAGCATCGACGATCGCGTCCGAGGAAAAGTGAACCCGACCGAATATTCGCCACACTATCCTTCTCAAAATCCCGAATCGTACCGCGTGATCATTCCACGCTTGACTTTGGCATGTTATAAATAATAAAACGCCGGAATGAAAGATCCCCTGACAAGATTGATCGAGAAATCCTCCGCCCTGGGGAATTATAATAGAAAATATCATCATGTTATCTCCTCTAATGTAGATAAGCTTAACGCGTCGTTGGAGCAAAGCGGTTTACGCGACAGGGTACACCTCTGGAACCATTCCATGGAAATCCCGGGCGAGATGGATACGATCCTGGAAACAGCCTCGACCTTCGAGGAAAAACTCGATTTCCTCGGATGCTATTTCGCCCTACAATTCCTGAATATGAACCTGCATACTATCGATATCGTCAAACTGGAATTCGGTAACGCTCCGCGGCAATGGGATATAGGAAGAAGACTCCTGTTCGAAGCGGGACGTATGTTTCGCTATCTGACCAAATCCTACATGGAAAGACTGCTCGATCTTTTTCTTGACGGGGAAAACGCTCCCGATTTTGTCATGCTGGGAGTGGGAACGAGGGCGGATCAGGATGATATCGATCTGGGCATCATTTACCGCGACACGGGCAATTCGGATATCCTCAATAAAGCGATAGCACGACTATCGACAGAAATGCTTAAAAAAGCCAGTCGATTGCATTTTCACCTTTCCGAGCATGTCGGACAGTACAGCCTGGCGGCGACCATCGAGGATTACGAGGAAATCCTCGAGAAGGGGATGTTTGATTTCGTAATCGTTAACGAAATGCTCGGAGCGGCGGTTATAATGGGCGACGTTTCTCTATTCGAGGAATTCAAATCAAAAGTAACCGATCGCTTTTTCTACCAGCCGGTAAAAGGAGATAATCGTTATCACGAGGCCTATCTCCGGGGGATACTAGGCGAGGTAAATTCCCTTTTAACCAGGCCGAGATCCGACGACGTAATCTGTCCTAAAGACGACGGTCTTCGCCCGATAAAAAGCCTTCTTTCCGCTTTGAAGCTGGTTCATGGAGTCAGGAAAGAAAACGCCTGGAACATTATCGACGAGCTAAAACAGAAAAATCCACAGAGAGAAAGCCAATATACAGACCTGGAGCGAACCCTGAGCTTCCTCGAGTTATTCCGGCATCTTTACCAGATCATGGTTGTGCAGGACGAGGAAATCTCACTCGATCAATCCGGGATCGCGACGATGATCGCGAACATCGCCGAGATGGTCGGCTTCGAAAAAAAGGGAATAGTATCGGCAAAAGACTTCCTGCTGGTTAACTATTACGAATTTCTCGAAAAAAGCACCGAAGCTGTTGAAATCTTATCAGCCGATCTGCGAAAACATCTTCATAATATCAGCGTATTCAAACCGATATTTTCGTTGGACAGCAAACTCAAGGTCGGCTACGACGGGAATCTCGCCCTGGACTTCATCAAACAAACCAGGTTTTTCAAGGGGATAATTTACTGGGACGATTTTTTGGAGGAACTGGGAGCCGAGGAAGATCTTTTTTATAATGAATTTGTAAGTAGTTTCCTCGAATTGCCCGAGAAACTACGGTCGGTTGTCGCCCACGCTTATATCTCCGGCCTGGCCAACGATATTAACCCATCGTTGAAGTTTCTATGTGTCCTCGGCAAACGGGCCTCGACCGATACCGGTAAAAAGGTTTTCGAAATATTGAGCCGCGAATTTATCGACGTACTCGAAAATATCCCCGGGCCTTCTAACGCTCTCGCCAGGGCGGTTCATATCCACCCCGATCTCTTGAACAGCTTCATGGCTTATCTCGATTGGAAATCGGTAAACAGGCTCTCGATTTTATCTCGAGAGCAGCCGTCGTTACCGGAATTGGTGCGATATCACCCTCGGCTTCAAACACTTTGCGAGATTCATTGTAAAAGCAGCCAGTTTTTCAAGAGGCATTTTCTACCCATCCTCGATAAATATCCCACGTACATAAAAAATCTGTACAATGATGACAAACTCAAGGAGATAACCAACAGCTTCTACAGCGATTTAAACACGCCCGCGACCATTCGGGAGCGGATCGATCTATTGGGCGATTATTACGATCTTGAATTTGTCAGGGTAAGCCTGCTGGCCATGGCCGGGTCGCCATGCGAACTCACAGATATGGAGTTCACTGAATTCTGCGATAATTACACTCTTCTGCTTTACGATTTAAGCCAGAAGGAAATTCATCTCTCGTTGGGCTACTCGACCCATACTCGCGATCTTTTCGCTATCTATACAACAGGAGGCCACGCCCGGGAACAGGGTTTTGACGATGACTACGATTTAATAGTCATACTCGATTCGGACGATCAGGAACAGATCGATTACTGCAATAAAATCGTGGGACGAATGAATTCCGAAATCCTCAAGCGGGGCATCCTGCCTCACCATCGTTTCGCCGACCATTTCAACAGCTACGTCCTCAGCCTCGAGCAGCTTAAGAATCTTCTCGGCCAGAATAACGAGGATACTTTCATAGACCAGGCCCAGATCCTGGCGTCGAGAATGCTTGTCGGCACCGGAAAACTGGAAAATAAGCTCCAGAGTGAAATCATAGAGCCGATGATTTTTTCCAGAGGAGACGATTTCATAAGGCAATTAAAGAACGAAATGTATTCACGGCACGAATCTATAAACGCCAAACAGTGCGACGATATCAAGGAATGCCGCGGCGGACTGCGTGATATAGAAATGCTCCTTTTGATGTACGAAACCAAACACAGGGTGCGCGACCCTCTTTCGAGAAAATTTTTACGCAAATTGCGCGAACTCGAATCCGATCATGAAAAAGAGTTTATCGCCATAGAGGAACATCTGAATTTCATCAAAAACCTCAGGGACCTCTACCGCCTGAAAGTCGCCGCCCACAACGTTATCGATCCACAATATCTGATTTCCGTGGCTGAGAGTATGGGATACGGCAACGAAGATGACGCCGGGGAGCGGCTGTTTAGCGATTTCAAATCGCGAACGCTTAAGGCCGCCATAATTATTGAAAAACTTACTAATAGTATTTAAATTACTTATTTGTGAACTACGCGGTCACTTCGATCTTATCGAGAATCTTATCGACTTTGATCTTATGCAGATGAAGACCGACCTCCTCGCGGCTCAAGCCCTGCGCGAGGCCCAAAAGCTGGAAATAATAGATGATGGGAATCTCGAGGTTTTTCTTGTATTTACGGTTTAAAATAATCTGGCGAACGTCGAACTGATCGAAACAGGTAGGACAGATTAAGCCCATCGCCTCAGCCCCCGCTTCTTGAATCGTTTCGAGAATATCGATTACCATCTCGTCGGGCATGGTATCGGACATGCAGGCCTTGCCGCAGCATAGAAGGGTTCTTTCGTGATAGACCGGCTCCGCCCCAATCGCTTCGAGAAGTTTTTCGAGAATGGTGGGACGATCCGGATCATCCACTCGCATTACCCGCGATGGTTTCAATAGATGACATCCGTAATGCACAGCGACTTTCAAACCGTCCAGAGGTTTACTGACAGTTTCAGCCACCCGGTCCATACCGAAATCATCGCGAAGAACAGTTACAGCATGACGGACGTTAATGGATCCCTTAAATTCCCGATCTATCTTCGCCAAGCGTTTGTTTATTTCAGCCCTTAAGGCATCGTCCTCTTTCAACGCCAGGTTCACCTCCGAAAGAGTCGCCGTACAGCCGGAACATGTAGTGACGATATCATGCCCCAGGTCCTCGGCCAGCGAGATATTGCGCGCCGCCACAGTGTACCATTCGATCTTATCCTTGGCCTGAAAATATATAGGATCGGGACAACAGGTGAAACCGTCGATATCAACAAGCTTCAGCCCTATTTTAGACACGGTCTTCCTCACCGATGATTCGAACTGCGGATATTTGGCGCTAAACATACAACCGAAAAACGGTATATATTTCATATCAATCGCCCTCGAGGATCTTTCTGATATCCTCAATCGGATACTCTTTCAACGGCGCTAACCCGAACTCGGCCCTGCGCCTTTCAATAAGCGATGATATTTTGGTGGTGATTCCGGATCGCAATACCGAATCGTATATCCGGCCTATCGCCTCAGGGGCTTTGCCCTCCCGGATACAGAGGTTTTTCATGGCGATTATAACGTCTATAGGGCGAACATCCTGCGGACATCGTTCCGAGCAGGTATAGCAGTTCGTGCACTCCCATATTTCCGATTCGGGAGCGATAAGCTCCTCCTCGAACCCGAGAATCGCCTTGAGCATGATCAATCGGGGATTGAATCGTTCCGAGTACGCCCCCGCGGGGCAATCCGCCACACATGCCCCGCACTGGTAACAATAGTTATGACGGAAACCCTCGATTACGGAATCTAATTTCTCACGAAACTTAAAATTAATAGTCGATGATTTCGAGTTCGATAATTCAGTGCCGCCGCTCAATTTTGTCCTCCGCTTATCGCGTCGGGCAGGCATGATGCTATTTCCAAAGGTGTGACAACCGTTATGACTGCCGTTTTGTCAATATTCAATTAAACGGTTTGTTTGCGTTTTGTCAATCGGTTTTACTTCCGAAAATGTAAAAGCGCGATACGATATATGGAAAGCTGGAGCCGTCAAGTCTCTTTGCGCGATAAGTAACTTCTTCATCAGCGATATACTCAAGTCTTAGATATGGGAAATAAGCTTCAGCCAATATCTGTTCATGGGAATTTGCCATTCCGTCATTATCGGCGTTATCGGGTGGGCCATGCGCGTAATTATAGAGCGTCCCACAAAGCCGTATATATGGAATATGACACCCAACGCAACGTTGACATGGCTCCGAAAATTAAATCGCAGACAGCTCCATTGACCTTCCCCCCAGAAACCGCTATGGATTTGCTACAGGAATGGGTTGTAAGTTATCGGTAGTTATATTGGGTTATTCAGTCTATGTTAGGCTCTAAATGGCATAAATATCAACCGGATAGCGTTGAACTATAACGAGTTAAAGAAGTTGATTTCAAGCGGAGAGACAGGAATTCGAACCCAGGAATTCCTTTATCTATCAACATGTTACAGGGGCTGCTACGAATGTGCTACAAAAACGGTTGGATTTTCTGTCGCAAGCTTGAAAGACCCGGTACAGGGATTCGAACAGTAATTACGCCTTACATATCAATAACTTACAACCGCTGTGCTTGTGGTGTGCTTGTGGTGTGCTTGTTTTTCGACATAAGGCTTCTTCCAAAAAAGTGGCTGAGAATAGGCATCATTTAATTAATCTCAAGAGCACTGTTACTTCAACAGCACCATCTTGATGCTCTCAGAATGATCTGCCGCGCTAAGTCTAGCAAAATAGACCCCGGAGGGGAAATCGGAGGTATCCCACGATACGCTGTGTTCGCCTGCTTCACGCGCTCCGATAACAAGTGTTGAAACCTGCTGCCCCAACAAATTGTAAACGGAGAGATTCACATCGCCCGGCTCCAGCAAGACATACCGAATCATCGCGTTGTGATTGAAGGGGTTGGGGTATGAAGATAGTAGCGATTTTTCAATCGGAAGTTCTAGAGGATCATCAAATATCCCTGTTGCAGGATCATATCGGGTAATCTCGACCCCGTGAGCCGCGCCGGCAACATACATATACGGCCAACTTACATCAAATTCTCCCCAATAATAACTTCGTGTCGAGTAATAGAAGCCGGAATATGTAGGATTTACAGGATCTATATCTATATCCCAGACATTATAGGCATTAACTCCATAAAGGTCTCTCCTACCACTATAAAATAATTTTCTATTCACATACTTACAATGTTGTATTCCCAGATCGTATTCACCAATGAGTCCAAAACCATAACCCACCCGACGATAAAGTTTATTTGGAACTCCGAAAACGATTAAATAATCCTCATATCCGTAGCAACCCATCACAGAAGAATTGTTATTGTAAATTGTAGTCTGATATTGATTGCCAAGCGGGAGCTTGGCAACCAGAGGGGGTTGGCTTGGAGTGGATTCCCGATCAAGTCGGGAATGACAGTCCGGCGTCCATTATCATATTAAGCAATCAGGCTGTCCAAAAACTGCAAAATTAAGGATGAGCGAAGATTTAAAAATTCTTCATAGTCGTTGGCGGAATAAACATCCATTTTTAGCGGGAATAAATTTGATTCGAGAATTTCCTTTCTTTTATCGCCGTCAATCATATCGAAAATATACTCTGACGGTGGAGTTCTCCCTATTCTTTTATTGGAACCAGATGGCAAAATACAAATATTACATAGGGAATTTATTTCGCCAATATCATAGCTTTTTTCCTTTAAGTACGCACGAGGGAATACATGATGGTATTCTTTACGATTATATTTTGCCAAGGCCACCCCAACATCAATTCGACTGCCATTAATTAAATCAAGGGGCTTGTTTTGCGCCAACAAAAGAAGAAAGGCCCTAGCAAATGGATTGCCTTTGCTAATGCGTAAGTTTCTCAAAGCAGAAGCGTCTATCTCATAAGAATAGTATTTGGATGTCGTTATAGAATTCGAAGCTACTCCTGCAAAGAATTGAATATCTTGATCCATCTTGCCGTCAGTTTGTGAAGAATATCGCCGAGAAAACGAAGTCTTCCAAAACCACTCTTTTGCGATTTTTGCTTGTTTGGATGATGGAGATTCAATTTTAGAGAAAAAATAAGCAAGCGGTACTATTTGCTGGACATGTGGCAGAAGCTCGAGCGTACTTATATTGAGTTGCGTAGTAAGAAAATCTACAACTAATTCAATACTTTTGCGCATCCGGTCAAACATTTCTCTTACTACGGCAGGATCTAACGAAAGAATCATTCTTGTTTTTGTAGACTCTTGTATAATACCGCTTATTGCCTGTAGAAATATCCTTTCAGGTAATTCGCCAAAGCCCTTATCTTCAAGCATCTCAAGTATATCGCTTAATTTTTCTCTTAGATGAAAATCCTCACTCCAAGTCCATGCTATCATTAAATCAAGAGTCGTCAGCTTTGTCCCAGTACTGTTAATCCTCTCAAAAATATTACCCACTTCATCTTTAGTTCGGTTGGCTATCGTGATAATTGGAACCTCATAATTAGTGAATCGAGAATATAGTCCCTGTGCTGCCTTTTGCAAATCAGGAGGAAATGCATGAATCGCTTCGAAAAATTTAGGCATATCAAACAGGGAGTGGAGAAGGATGGACGAATGCTTTTCGGGTATTTCATTTGTTGGTGTAAATTTCTCTTCCTTAAAATCAAAAGAAATATCAAACATGGAAATATCGGGCGAATATGGGTCATCATTTTCTGCAGGAGTTCTGTCCGAACAAAATATTGCATAAATGGAAGACAGTCTCTGCTGTCCATCTAGAACATAATTTATCGGATACTCGGGGTCTCGCTCCGGAGTCAAAAAACCTGCAATATTCCGGGTTGATTTAAGGCGCTCGCTCGAATTCCAAAGCAGGATACTGCCTATAGGATAATTATGATAGATGCTGTCAAGCAAATTAATAATTTGATCCTGCACCCATACAAATCCTCTTTGAAAAGCGGGAATTCTAATATCGCCTTCTGCTATTCTGTGTATTATTTTATCAATTTTAATAGAAGCTGGGTTTATTTCCGCGGTAGCTATCTCGCACCTCCTGTAAAAAAATATTACCAATTAATAACATTAAAACTATATAGAAATATATATCCAGAGTCAAGAATTATTTTGGGCGAGCTTAATTATTATGCATCGGGCTTCTCTCCCGACTAACATCGGGATCGGAACCCTACCTACTTTTTTTACCCCATCCCCACCCGCGCCCGCAACCCCGCCCCGTCCACACGGCCGCCGAAGCGGGACTTAATACGTCCGCAGATGTAATTGACACGGTCATCGTCGTTGCGGAAAATCATGTCGGCGGTTTCGGTCTTGAACTCGTCGATAAGGCTCTTAACCTCCGGGGAATCGATTGCGATAAGGGCGTTCTCTTTAATCATGTCGGGAATAGAGCCGTTATCGCCGCGTCCCGCCCGTTCGAGAATATCGAATAATGAATCGCGGGTGATCTTTTTCGCCTCGTATGATTTAAATAACGTTATAAAATGTTCGGCATTGCCGTTCAAGAACCGATGATCCGAGCCGGAGAGCTTTTTCAACCCGCTCCAAATCAACCCCGGATTCGATTTCGTTTCGGATACCAGCCGATCGAATAACACCGCGTACGGAGAGACCATCGCCTTCTCGGCTATACCCGTCGGCACTCCCTTTTTCTCCCACTCGTCCGTTATCATATAAGCTGGCTTGGGAAGCTCCGCCCGCAGACGATCCAGCCACTCTTTGGTGATCCTCACCGGCGGGCTGTCGGTATCGGGGTACATGCGGTCGGCGCCGGGCAGGACCCTCTCGAAACCGGTGACCTCGCCCTTCTCCGCCTGGCGCGTCTCCAGCGGTATCCCCCGTGTCGCCTCGATCGCCCTGATCTTGATCTCCGAGAGCGCGGTGTTGACATCGGTCTCCGACCCCCACGTCACCACGACGGCATCGGTATGCTTGCATCCGCAGGCCGACCTGATATTAACCCAATCGGAATCGTCCAAGCCGCCGACCTCCGGCATATCGGAGACGGCGATATTCGGCATCTGATCGAGACAAGCGATCACCTTCACCCGCCCCGATAGCTCGTCGGCAAACGTCTTGCCCGGCTGGGTGGCGATATTCATGATTCGCGCGAAACCGTCGAGTTTGATTCCCTTGATCTTCCAACCATTCACTGCCGCTCGCTTAACCGAATCGCTTCTTGATTTGGCCAGGATTCCGGTCAGATCGAATTTCTCCCCGTGGATTGTTTTATCGGAGATCCCTCTAACTCGTAACATCTCCATGATACCCAAAAGCGCCGCCTGTCTATCGGCCTCTATAGCGGTCAGCCTTTCGATCATCCCGGTTTTCGGCACACCTTTAATCTCCGCCCTCTCCCCTCCGGCTATAGAGACGTTTACATCCTGACGCACCGATCCGATCCCCCGTCGCACCAACCCGCTGGCTTTGAGAAGCCGTCCTATCAGCGCGTTGACCTCCATCGCCTCGGTGGGGTCAAGCATATCCGGCGCGGTGATCACCTCCAACAGCGGCATGGAGAGTCGGTCGGTCCGGAAAACGATCTCATGGCCGGTATCGGAAATTTCCCGGCAGGCGTCCTCCTCCAGGCAAACATGAGTGATATGGATCTTACGTCCTTTATACGGCACCCAACCGTCAACACCGACAATAGCGGTGCGCTGGAAACCGGTCGGGATGGAACCGTCGAGATACTGCTTGCGAGATACGTGAAGTTCATCCACGATGGCGCAATTCAGGAGCATGGTCAGCTTCAAGGCAATCTCCAGCGCCTGCTCATTGATCGGGAACGGCGGGGTATCGTCCATCTCGTATGTACAGCTATTTTCACGGTAAAGCTGATAAGTCACGTTCTTTTTGGTTTTGAACTCCATCAGGGCGGTGCCGTCGTACTCGCCAAGCTCCGAAAGCGTCGGCCGCATATGGCGGACGATCTGACCGTGCGGTCGGTCATTACGGTAACCCGCTGGGCAACGGCAATATAGCTTCTTTTCGGTGAGGAGCTGTTGATGGATCTCCACCCCGCATTTGAATCCCATTTGTCTGTATTTATCGTCGGTCATGATTTAAAATCGTCCGTTTCGCGTCTTTATATCCATAAGCAGACGGCAAAATACGGATTTCGGAGGGAAAGTCAAAATGTAATTGATGGTGTCAATTTTTAACTGACAGTAGACTATTTGTAGTAAAAGATTTATCCTTGACATCTCGAACACAGTTTCTTTACCATACATCACGTAAGTAATTGATAGTATTAGAGGAATCAAATGACTAAACTGACGAGATTGGAAATAATGAAGATTGTAAATCACTACATTGGGGTAGAAGGCGGGTATCTCGGCGATTTTAGCTATCGAACCCATGCCGAATTTTATCCCCTGTATTGCGATCTTGATATTGATCCAAACGAATTAAATGGTACTACACGAGAACGTTTCATTGAAACACTTAGTACTCAAGATCCTCATAACCAAGCAATAATCCTAAGAGGTATATTGGCACGATTCCCGATTTCAGAAGGCCCAGAAACAAGAACCCAACAATTACATGATCAAGTTATTGTTATTGCGAAAAGGCTTGAAAGCGGGGTACATATCGAAAATCCCACTCTTGAAATAACAAGTGAAACTGTTGAGCGTGCAATTGCAGACGCTGAAACACTTCTTACATCGAGGGATCCGATAAGTGGTATAGACCGTATTCATACAGTACTACATGGCTATCTTCAAGCCGTTTGCGATCATGCCTCTATCCCCTATCCTTCGGACGCCAGTTTGACTATATTATTCAAGGAGATTCGTAATAATCACCCGAAGTTTCAAGACCCTGGACAACAAAGCGATGAAATCAAAAAGATCCTAAGGGCGGCCGCTTCTATCGTCGACGCTCTTAATCCGATTAGAAATAGAGCAAGTATCGCTCATCCTAATAAAAATCTGCTTTCGGCTGACGAAGCTATGTTGGTGATAAATATAGTACGCACACTCCTTCACTATTTAGATTCAAAGTTAAAATAAAATATAACCCGCCGAAAATATCGACCACAATACGGATTTCGGGGGGAAAGTCAAAATGTAAATGCGGGGGGGCAAACAAACGGGGATCGGGAAACCCGACCCCTACAGAGGTGTTTCAATAATACAATGTCAACTATCGTCATCGTGAGGAGGCAAACGAAGTGAGACGACGTAACGATCTATTCATAAGCCCCAAAAGATTGTCACGTCGTCCTACGGACTCCTCACAATGACGGTGATAGAGCAGGGGCATGTTACCTTCGCCCGATTATAAGAACCAACTACCCCTTCCCTGCCATCACCGAATAAACAATCGGCAAAAGCCTCGGATATTTCTCCAGTATATACTGCCCCGGTTTGTCCTCCACCAGGCATGGCGCGCCTTTGGTCGGGCTGTATGGGAATTCATGCAGGAATTCTATCCTCAAGCCGGCCTTGATTAACGCGGTAACAACCTCCCCTATACTGTGAAACCACTCGTACGAATCGGAGCTAAAGTCGGCGTCGGGATCGGCATAGCTCCCCTCCGCCTTGAATTTCATTGGTTCCGACGAATGAAAATACGGATACTTGAGATTCTCGCCGTCATCATCGATTGACGAAAACAGCGGGTGGAACTCCACCATGTAGAATATCCCGCCCGGTTTCAGATATCGGGCGGCAATCTCCGCCCATTTGTCGATATCGTTCAACCAGGTCAGCACCCCGTACGACGTGAACACAATATCGAATTTCTCATCCAATACATCCGGCAGATCGAACAATTCAGAGCGTATGAACCTGGCCGGGATATCCAGCTCCTCGCTTAACGATTTCGCCAGATCGATCGCTTTGGGCGAGAAATCGATACCGGTGATTTCCGCCCCCATTCTGGCCCAGGATAACGTATCCATTCCGAAATGGCATTGCAAATGAAGCATACTCTTACCGGCAACATCGGGCAACTCCTCGAGCTCTATCGATTTTAAAACGTTTTCTCCCGCTTTGAATCGGTCGAGCCTGTAAAGTTCGGAGTTTTTGTTGATATCCGTCCAACCCTCCCAGAGGGCCAGGTTTGCTTTGGTGAATTTGTTCATCGCGATACTCTCCCGAATCGAAAACATTATTTCATAATAATCTGTTTATCCTATTATAGAGTAGTAATCAACATTTTATTTCAGCCGCGTCAAGAGGCGAACGAAGTGAGACGACCGATCTATTCATTAACCCTAAAAGATTGTCACGTCGTCCTACGGACTCCTCACAATGACGACGGGGAGCATAGGAGCGAGGTTCTCTCACCCCTGAAATACGCGATTGTTAATTATCGTGCGCGCCCTCGGATATCCAATCTCTAATTAGCTGGATATCATCCAGCGGAAGAGGCGACCCTCCCAATGGCATCTGAGGCTGTATGTTTCCTTCGAGCCTTCTGACTATTATACTACCGTCAGGATTGCCGGGCAATACTACCGCGCCTGAGTTGCCGCCGTTCATCAACGACGTATAGCTCTCAAGCGACAGGCCGTTGGCCATTCCGCCGACATGGCAATTCGACCCGGCGCAGTTTGCGTTGAATAAAGGTTGGATATCGGTAGAATATGAAACAGGCGGAACCGTTATAACTATTTCCAGGAGGACAAAAAGGGTATCTGCAAGAAATCCGTCGGAGGCTATTACATGAAACCCGTCATCGGCTATCTGAATATCGGTTGTCCCGGAGATAACCGCACCTGTAGGAGTCAGCCAATCAGGATAGTTTACGAATCCTATATCGAGCACGTCGCCGTCCGGATCGGTCGCCGTGGCGGTATAAGTGAAAAGTGAATCGATCACCACTTCTACCGTCGATGCCGATGTGATTCTCGGAGCGCGATTGACAGGAGGTTCTGTCCCCTTATCACTACAGGAGAGCCCCAACAGCAGGACTGCCATGTATGACGTTAATTTTCTTAAACCACCATATTTCGGTGATGCCATATCTTCCTCCTAAAAGAAAAAGTGAAGCTGCGCGTTAAACAGGATATAATCATTGTTGGCGTCCGATGTATCATCGTAATACCTGATCATCGGCTCGAATTCCAAATATCCATACGGGAAATAGTCCAAACCCAAACCGTACCTGGCGACCGCTCCCTCTGTTAAATCGATATCAGGATCGTAAAAATCATACAAAAGCTCGAGCCATATTCCCCGTCCGGCCATATAGGCGAGCTTTTGCGTGGACGCAAACGACGTTATACCGGCGGAATTGTCCGGCTTATCGTCGAGCCAATCCAACTCCCCCTGCAAGATTAGATTCCCGTATTTCAAATAATACAACGGCCCGTACATAGTCCTGTCCCCGGTGGACCCGTCAGTCATGTAATATGAACCGCCCACTCCCAGCCCCAGGCCGCCGATATTCCGGCGATACTCCAGCCGCGATGATATCGCTTTACCCTTGCCATCGTCGAATGCGCCGCCGGTACCGTTGAAGATTCCGATATTGGCCGAGATACCATGGGGTAATATCCCGAATTCGATACCGGTATCGGCGGAGTTGGGCGGCCATAGCATTCTCTCCCGCACAAAGGACGTGTGATCGGCAAACCGCCAACCGTAAGCCGGCTGAAATTTACCGATACGGAAATACCCATGATGAGGGAGGATATACCCCATGCCGAAAATCTCAAACCCGCTGTACAATCCTTTATTGAGGGTAACCGAGAATCGGTTATCCAGTTGAGCGTGAAGATAGAAATTCCCCTCCATCTGGAAAAAGGTCGAAAACTCGGCGGATTCATCATAGATGTACTGCGTTCTCATATCCATGCCGAGAGACAGGATATTCGAAATCTGCGGCTGGAATTTATCTATCTCCTCAAATGGCGTTTCATGCGCGGCCAACTCGGTCATGGCAAAAAACTGCGATCCGAAACCGGTACGCATCCCGCCGCCGGCGGGGCTGACATGACATAGATTGCATTTCTGTTCGGATTGCGCCGTAAACCTGGGTAAGCCGAATATCGATGTTACTCCTATGAGCATCGTAAACAAGATAGATATCGGTACAATTATTCGAGCCTTCATGGATCTCCTCTCTCTATTTAGAAGATAAACACCGATATTATATTTTCTGTTCCAACGATTTTCAGGATCATTCGGACTAAGCGGGAGGCATGTGGCTGTACATTAGCATCAGGATGTCGTTCGCCGCGGCGGACTCCATCCTGACGCGACATCCCATCCCTTAATAGGCGAGTCTTTCCAGACTCCCACCGCGACGGGAAAGTCGCGGCTATCATTTATTAGCAAGACGATAGAATGCAAGTCGCCTCCATTTCGGTATGGTATCGATGTATAAGTAGGTTTACCGGTAACCCACAGCTTAGGGCTTGTTGACAAAGTCATTGCGAGGAGCCTAAAGGGCGACGAAGCAACCTCTAACTTATTTGCTTTCAATTAAAATAGATTGCTTCTCCCGCCTTCGGCGGGATCGCAATAACGAATATTCGGCTTTTTCAACACTCCCTTTACTGTGGGAATAATTATCATCGACTATTAAGATTGTCGGGCTCGAAAAGCCAACACCTCAACCACAAAAAACCGCCCACTATGGGGCGGTTTTTTTAAGAGAATCCAGGCAGCTATTACTTTAGCAGTGTCATCTTCTTAACAGAGGCGGTGCCGAAACCATCGACATTCACTGAGTAGAAATAGGTGCCGCTGGCGACAACATCACCAGCCAGGTCGGTGCCGTCCCAGGTGATGGAGCGGTTATTTTCACCGATGGCGAAATTGTTCACCAAACGTCCCGCGATATCGTAAATGGCCAATCTGCCCGATTCGAAATCACCTTCGACGTCGATAACCGTGTTGGCGTTGAAAGGATTCGGGTAGTTCTGACTCAGCTCGAACTCGAACGGCGTGTTGATATCATGATCGACCGAAAGCGGAATCAATTCGCCTTCTTCGACCGTCAGATAAAGAACGTTGTTGTCAGTCCAACCGCCTTCAGGGCGCCATTCAGCCCCGGCATCATCATCGTCTACATACATGATATGAAGAGTGCCGTCGACAATCTCTGCCAGCGACGAATAATAGTCGCTGTCGCAATCACCCAGGTCGCAACCAGGAGTAGGCGAGTTAGTGATATTTACATGCGGAAACCATGTGGCCCCGTTATCGACCGATGCCGCCGCGAACAGTTCTCCATTGGAAAAACCGGCCAGCGAAACATCGTTCTGAGATGCATCCGCCCAGATAGCAAACAGGTTTCCGTTTTCGGGATTGACTCCCAGACTCATCTTACTATTGCACAGGCAATAATTTACCGTAGAGCAAGTATCCGTATCGGGATGAGTTCCAATTACGCTGGGACCGGCTTCCGCGCTCCAGTGCATAATATCGCCCCAAATGTAAAGTCCTTCATCGTCGGCTGGCTGTCTTTGATGGGAGATATGAAGATTATCGTCATAATCGTAAATGCCATCAACATCCGCATATGCTGAATATCCGTCCCCGGGAGCATATTGTGTAATGTTAAATGGCTCTCCCCAGTTCCAATTATCGCCATCTTCTGTTTCGAAATAGAAAACGTTGTAAATCCCGTCGCCTTCATTTAACGTGTAAATGATCGAGGTTTTGGATGACACCGGCGAGGTGCAAATAATGCCGCTGAGAATATCCGTGGCAAAAATTGTCCGGTATCTATCCCAGCTTTCACCCCCGTCGGTAGAAAAAGTATAACCGTAGTTAGTTGGCTCAGACCCAAACTCAGAGCAAAGCACATGAATTATCCCGTCGGTTGGATTACGAGCGACATACGGCCAGATCCATTCTACGCCGTTGTTCGGAATAGGGATTTCCTCGAAAATCCCGAATCCCCGGAATAAATCGACGGCGATACCGGTATAAGAAACGTCGGCGTCGGCAAAATGATAGACAGGCATAGCTTCGCCGCCCTCTAAAAGATCCATGGTTACAAAGCCGGTGCCGTTGGAGCTGGATATGGCCGTTTCACCGAGCCAGTTGCCGGTATTCTCGTCCTTGAAGTTGTAATAGACATAACGCGGTCTGCCGCCCTCCGCCGTTCCCTTGGTAAAGCTGATATGGATGCCTCCCTCCGAATCGATACTAATCCTGTTGCCGGTCGATCCGTTGGTCTGGTAGGCGTAATAGCTCGTACCGATGACTTCTCCCGGAGAATTAGAGATTGTCGGGGGACCCGAGGGCAGTTGATAATTGCCCTCCACGATGTTGTTTCCGTCAAACGGTACCGGCTTCTCAGCAAACACACCGTCACCCGCGACGGCTAAACCGAATACCAACGGCATCATCAACAAAACCGTTAGCGCAAGCTTCATAAAGCTCCTCCTCAATGAAAGGGTTATTGTTCCTCTTAAGTCAAATCGTTAACAATTCCAAATCTCTTGACTCCAGTAAAATAATATAAAAAATAATTTTCGCCACAACTTAATTTACTTTTTTTCAAATAATTTGGTATAACAACAATTGACATCGAACTTTAAGAATTGGCTTGACTCCCCCCGATCCATCGCTAAAATACAAAGGATAAACAGGTTGCGTAAAGAAAGGCTTACAAATTGAGACGTTTCAAAGGGGCTATCGCCGGTAGTTATGATAGATTTTTGACGCGAAAATCGTTGCTGCCAAAGGGGTTGCCAGAGCTTATAAAATCGGCAGAAGCCCGGGAGATAGTCGAATTCGGCGCGGGAACCGGCACCGTAGCGGTCGGGCTCAGCTTGGAGGGATTCGATGTCACAGGAGTCGATTTCTCGCCGGAAATGCTCAAAAAAGCAAGACAGAAAGCGAAAAGCCGCGGCGCGGATACCCGTTTTATTAACGGGAATATCGTAAAGGTTGATCTTCGGCGTCAATTCGATCTGCTTATATGCCTGGGAAATACGCTGCCGATAATCAACAACCTCAGAGACGCGCGGGCGTTTTTTAAGAATTGCGCCGGTCATCTCAAACCGGGCGGTACTATTGTAATCCAGATTCTAAATTATGACCGCATCCTTAAAACCCGGCCGGAGACTTTTAGCACAGAAATTCTCGAGGATATAATCAGAATCAAGCAATATCGCTATGGTAAAACCCTGATAGATTTTGTCGTGAGCCTGATCGACATCACTAAAATCCCCCCGAAAATCACCATCAGCCGCAATAAAATAAGGCCATGGACAAAGAAAGAATTGACCGGCGAATTGCGGGAAGCCGGGTTTAGAAAAATAAAGGCGCACGGGGATTATTCGAAAAACAGGTTTACTATAAAATCCAAAGACCTGATCGTAATCGCTGAAAAACCGCGTAAATAGCCAATAACAGCGTTTATACTGTTTCCTAAGCGACGGGATTACGCGAAACGGGTGTCGTTTTTTTTATGTTGACTGGACGAAAATTCGGCTTATTTTAGGCGAGCAAGGCGCTATCGTCTAGGGGTTAGGACAGGTGGTTCTCAGCCATCAGACCGGGGTTCGATTCCCCGTAGCGCTACCAAGCTTCGAATCCCCCTGCCTGATAAATCGGGCGGGGGGGGTTATAAGGGTAGTTTTGGAACCAATCGCGAAAATATATATTCCATTCTGAAAGAATCAAAGATGACAAGTACATTGACCATGCCGATCTCCGTAAGCGATTGAAAGGCTTTAAGATAAACGGGAGAAGCGAACGGTGAAAGGGGTCGTTTTAATATATTTAGAGTAAATATAAGAATATATGTGATAATTAGTTAATTTCGAAAGAAAAATTGATTTTTTTATTTTATTGCCGATATTTTCCTTTACCTGATGCGTAATATAAATTATTATTAGGTGTGTGGATATTGATTTTAAAACATCGAAACTCGAAAAGATATTTAACTCTGAAAAAGAGTTAGTTAGGGTTTACGGAGCAATCAACGGTCGATTAATAATGAGGAGAATGAGCGTTCTTGCAGCAGCGATTACGTTAGCTGATGTCTCTGACAGGAAGCCTGAAAGGAGACATCAATTAACAGGGAATAGAAAAGGCCGATTTGCAGTTGATCTGAAACATCCTTTTAGGTTGGTTCTTGAACCGAACCATAATCCGGTTCCAATAAAGGATGATGGAGGAATCAATTTAGCGGAAATCACGGCTTTAACGATTTTGGAAGTGGAGGATTATCACTAATGGGTGATATAGGGAAAAATATGTTTTCTCCTGATTATGCAATTCACCCTGGTGAAATTTTGGAGGAAACTTTAGAAGCAAGGGGAATCAAGAAAAACGATTTTGCCATAAGATGCGGATTGTCTCCTAAGACTGTAAGCTTAGTTATAAATGGAAGGTCATCCATTACTCCAGATACAGCGATTCAATTTGAAAGAGTATTGGGTACATCAGCTGCATTGTGGCTAAATTTAGATGCGAGATATAATTTATTTATGGCTCGGAAGTCTGATATGAAAGAATTACGGAACAGTGTCGAGTGGGCAAAGGGATTTCCATTGGCTGATTTAAAAAAGCGCGGGATTATTCCTAAAACAAGAGACGACATTGAAATTGTTAAATCAATATTCGAGTTTTTCAGTGTTGGTTCTGTCGACGCGTGGGCCAAAAAATATAACTCTCTAAACGTAGAATACAGAAAGTCTCCTTCTTTTAAAAGCTCATCAAAGGCGGTAATCGCATGGTTAAGATTAGGCGAGATCGCCGCAGAAGAGATCCCAACTGATTTATATGATGAAAGCTATTTTAAAGACACCCTAAGAGATATTAGAACTATTACTTCCAAAGATCCTGAAACTTTCGTACCCAAAATGATAGACTTATGCGCCAAATCCGGGGTAGCATTGGTTTTTGTTCCTGAGCTTCCTAAAACCTATTTAAGCGGAGCGACTTTTTGGTTGAACAAGGATAAAGCTATAATTATTTTAAGCTTACGGCACAAAAGGGACGATCATTTTTGGTTTTCGTTTTTTCATGAAGCGGGCCACATTTTACTTCACGGCAAGAGAATGATATTTATTGATGAGAAAGACGGGAATTTTGCTGTCGACACAGTACTTGAGAAGGAGGCCGATCAATTTGCCTCTAACTTCCTTATCCCCGATAATTTATACGACGATTTTACAAAGGAATCTAATTGTAGTAAAGATTCGATTCTTGAATTCTCAGACAGCTTGGAAATCGCCCCAGGTATTGTGGTGGGCAGACTACAACATGACGAACAGATACCTTACGATTGGCATAATCGGCTTAAACGGATATTTGTGTTTAAAGAAACCGAATAACAGCTTTTTTGCGATCTAGGATCTTACGAATCTTATCTGTATAGTACACATCATCAGACCGGGGTTCGATTCCCCGTAGCGCTACCAGGCTTCGAATCCCCCTGCCTTATAAATCGGGCGGGGGGATTTCCATTTATTCATGCCCAAAAAGCGATTAGAACATATACTTTGTGAAATTTTTAACAATTTCGATTACTTTTATGATTATTGTCATAATTAATGTTCGAAATAATCATTATTCTGGTTTTGATTTAGGCCTGTTTTAAACTAAATTCGGACCCGTTAAATAAAAGGACTGTCGAAAAAGAAATGGAAATCGAATGAGAATCGGAACACGTGGAAGCGACCTGGCCACAACTCAAACCGGCACAGTGGCAAAAGCGATCTCCGGCGCGCTGGCTATCGAGATCAAGCAGGTGCTGATAAAAACACAGGGGGATATCATTACCGACAGGCCGTTGAGAGAGTTGGAGGGCAGAGGATATTTCACTAAAGAACTCGAGGAAGCCCTCTTAGACGGCAGAATCGATATCGCCGTTCACTCATTTAAGGATATGCCGTCAGAATGTCCCGACGGGCTGGTGGTGGCGGCCATATCCAAACGCGAGGACCCCGCCGATCTCATTATAATAGCCAAAGACTCATACCAGCCCGGCATGAACGGTATCCCGATAAAGCAAAACGCGGTTGTCGGAACGAGCGCTGTTCGACGAGAAAGGCAGATAAGGGCGATCAGACCGGACCTGGAAATAAAAGATTTACGAGGAAACGTGCCCACCCGCTTGCGTAAACTCGCCGAGGGTCAATACGATGCCATATTCCTGGCGTCAGCGGGGGTGCGGCGTCTCCGGCTGGACATTTCGGAATTCGAGGCTGTCCGGCTCGACCCGCTTCGTTTCGTGCCGTCACCGGGACAGGGAGCCCTGGCCATCCAGATGCGGGCCGATGATGATAATATTCCGGCTATTCGCAAGATTATTCACGACAACCATGCCGCCACCGCTACGCGTATCGAAAGGGACGTCATGGCCCTCTTCGGCGGCGGGTGCGGTTTACCGCTGGGAGTTTACGCCTGGCAGGAAAAGGATCTCTGGCACGCCCGCGGTTTCTGGGGGGGCGATACCGAAAACTACACCTGGGAACAGGTCGAGGGCAACGATATCGAACGACTTGGAAAGCGACTTTACGAATTTTTGAGAAAAAGCGGGAAATGACAAAAAGAGTCTTGATAACTCGTTCCGAGAAACGGGCCGCGGAGCTTTTAGGTCTCCTGGGCAGGGATGGGATCGAGGCGTTCGCCGTTCCGGTCACGAAGGTCGTCTATCTCGCCGACCTCTCCCTTCCCGATTTCGCCGATTACACCTGGCTCGCGTTTACCAGCGTCAACGGCGTGAAAGCGTTTCAAGACACCCTGATAAAAAGCGGAAAATCTCTTCCCGAAACGATAAAAATAGCGTCGGTCGGTTCGGGTACGGCTAAGGAGAGCGAGCGTTTATTGAGACCGCCGGATTTAATCCCGCGAAAATCCGACGGTTTATCCCTGGCGAAGGAGATTCTCGAAACGAGAGACTCACCGTCGGAGTTATCGATATTGTGGCCGTGCGCCGAGAACGCCCTTACGAATTTTCCGGACGGGTTACGGGAATCGGGAGCGAGGATCGACAGATGGATTTGCTACAGGGTCGAGCGGATAGAATCGAGCGCGCTTGCGGCCGAATTGAAATCGATCGCTCCCTGGGATATAGCGTTGTTTGCCGCTCCCAGCGCGGTGAGGTCGTTTACCGCCGCCTGGCCGCGAAAGGACGGATTCACCGCACTGGCTATCGGGCAGACTACGTTGAGGGAATTACTAAATTCGGGCTTTTCGGATACCGCTGTCAGCGATGGCGCGAGTAATTCCGATTGTTCCCTTGCGATTAACGAGATTTTCAATAAAAGGAATATTGGATCGCTATGAAAAAAAACAAACCGTCGCGATTGCATTTCATTCTGTTTCTAATTCTCTCAGTTGTGGCCATCGCCCAGCTAAGTTGGTGGGTAATCTTCCAGGTCGGCGAGGGGGCCAGGATAACCGCGTATCAGCAAACTATCTGGAAACAGCAGCTAACAATGGTCTCCGAACGGTTGAATGAACCGGGTGAAATGACCGACGCCGATTTGAAAGTGTGGTTGGCCAGCACCTTCCCCGACCTGATATTATCCGACGACGGAGAGTTATCGGTAAGTACGGACGCGAAGAATCGTCTCGACCAGCTTGCCCGCAAACGGGTCAGGATGTTCGTCTCCGAGGGCGCCTTTTTCAGCCTGCTTCTTTTAGGCGGCGTTTGGTTTCTATACTGGACGATTAAGAAAAAGGCCGATCTGGAAAACCGGACAACCGGTATTCTGAATCTGGCCTCATCCGGAATGAAGGATCCGATAGCGTCATTACAACGCGATATCGCTAAGCTTGAGAAAAACGATATGGCCGGCCATGATCGCCTGAAACTGATAAGCGAGATAAAAAATAATATTTTCAAAATATCCCACGCTTGCAATCATGTCTCTGTTATCCAATCGCTATCGGCGGGAAAACGCAAGATCCCGATGACCCTGGTCGATATTGCCGAGAAAACGAAAGCTCTCCTGTCCGAATTCGATAGCTCTTTCAAGGAGCTCGGATTTATTATAGAAAGCGATATCGCCGAGGATATCAAAGCGGTGACCAATCCCGAACGCTGGTCTCTCATCGCCCGAAGTTATCTTCTGATGGCCGCGAGGATTATCGGCCATGACAGAAAAATCAAAATCGCGCTGATTAGTACCGACGGTTACGCGCGCCTGAAAATTGCCTGCGACAATATCACTTCATCCGATGAGATAATTAACGATCAGATCGTGCCGGAGTTTGTAAATCTCCGCGATATGGCCGAACTCATGGGGGGGAAAGCGCTGCTGAATCTGGATGACGACTTGAACCGGATATCGCTCATTCTGGATCTGCCGCTGTTTGTAGAGGAAAATATCTAACTGAACAATCGAATTAAAATAGAGAGGCTTTGTGTCCGATAATAGTAACTTGAAATATATCCGCGCCTGCCGCGGAGAAAAAATGGATATACCCCCGGTCTGGCTGATGCGCCAGGCGGGACGTTACCTGCCGGAGTACCGCGAGGTACGCGCCAAACACCAGTTTCTGGATATTTGCGACAACCCCGAAATCGCCTGCGAGGTAACTCTGCAGCCGATCCGCCGGTTTGGTTTCGACGCTGCCATTCTTTTCAGCGATATCCTCATACCGTTGGTTCCTATGGGGGCAAACCTGACTTTCGGCGAGGGCGAGGGGCCGAGGATCGATCCCCCGATTCGAACGATTAAGGATATCGAATCATTGAAACCTGTCGAACCGCGTGAAGATCTAAAATTTGTTCTCGACGCTATCAGGATGATACGCCGCGAACTGCCCGAAAAGGTCGCCCTGATAGGATTCGCCGGAGCGCCTTTCACGCTGGCAACATATCTTATAGAGGGCGGCAAACCGAACCCGTTCGCCAACATAAAAAAACTGATGTACTCCGAACCTGAGGCTTTTAATACGCTGCTGGAGAAACTTCATGTTATGGTCGCTGAGTATATGGAAGCGATGTTCGAGGCCGGCGCCGACGCTATCCAGATTTTCGATACATGGGGCGGGATATTAAACGCTCACGATTTCCGCGCGGTGAATCTGCCGATAGTGCGAAAGATATTCAAAAGCCTTGAGAAACTTGACGCGCCTAAGACCTATTTTGTTCACAACGGCACGCATCTTCTAAAAGAGGTCAGGGAATCCGGATGCACGGTAGCCAGCCTCGATTGGCGATGTTCCATCCCCGCGGCACGCTCTATTTTCGGCGAAAATATAGCCATCCAGGGAAATCTCGACCCCACCGTCCTGCTGGGCGGTGAACCCGGTATTCGAGAGGCTGTCCGACGGGTAATAGATTCCACCGATGGTCCCGGCGGTCATATTTTCAATCTCGGTCATGGTATTTTACCCATGACGCCGATATCGTCGGTCGAGGTCATGCTCGACGAGATCCGCGGAGGCGGGAAATGAGTTTCAGGCAATTGGAAGTCCCCGAAAAGCGGATTTTCGAGCTTGTCGAAAAGATGGGCACACGGGGACCAAGATACACGTCATACCCAACCGTTCCGGTCTGGAAATCAGATTTTCCGGTCGAGCCGTATATAAAATCGCTGGAGAGAATCTCCGCCGATGATAATCCAGTGGCCGTCTATCTCCATCTCCCCTACTGCAAATCACGTTGCCTTTATTGCGGATGTAATTCCTGCATCACGCAGAACACGGAGAAGGTCAAAACTTATATAGACGCTTTCAAAAAAGAGATCGATCTCGTGGCCGAACATCTTCCTGACGGCCTGACCCATTGCCAGCTTCATCTGGGAGGCGGCACTCCGACGCACACTCCGCCGGAGATGCTGGCGGAGCTTTTAGATCATTTATTAGAACGCATCCCCGGTTCAAATGACCCGGATAGATCTATCGAGGTCGATCCCAGGGTAACGACAAAAGAACATTTGAAATTGCTGGCTGAACGCGGTTTCAACCGAATCTCGGCCGGTCTGCAGGATCTCGATGCCGACGTTCAATGGGCGATTCGAAGGCAATACACCGCCGACGATATGAAACGGTTCGTCGTTTCCGCCAGGGAGCATGGTTTCACAAGCGTCAACATCGACCTCATTTACGGTTTACCTTTACAGAATCGAAAAACCTGGGCGAAGACCATGAAAGACGTCCTCGATTTCGAACCCGATCGGCTGGCTTGTTTCGGCTACGCGCATCTGCCGTCGAAAATAAAACATCAAAAAGGAATCAAAGAGGAAGAACTCCCCTCCTCGCGGGAGAGGCTGGGAATGCTTCTCGACGCCAACCGTTTCTTTATTGATAACGGTTTCGAGGCCATCGGCATGGATCATTTTGCCAGGCCCGACGACGAACTCGCGCAAGCCAAAACTAACGGCAGGCTCTGGCGTAATTTCATGGGCTACACCGCCAACGCCGGGTTGGAGCTTCTGGGATTGGGATGCTCCGCCATAAGCGAATTCAAAGATCTGTTCGTACAAAACCTCTTTCCACCCGAACCGTACGAAGCCAAACTGGCCGAGGGGATACTCCCGGTAACCAAAGGGTACCGGCTCGACAACGACGATATCATCCGTAAAGCGTTCATCAATCACCTGATGTGCAACCTCGAAATTAAAATCCCCGACTATGCAGGGAATAACGATAAGACTATCGAGGCGATGAAAGCGGCCATGGCGAGTTTGAAACCGTTCGAGGAGGAGGGGCTTATTTATCCCGACGGTGACAATTATAAGATATCGCCCCTGGGACAACTATTCTTGCGAAACCTGGCCATGCCTTTCGATAGATACCTGACTAAGGAATCGGCCGCCGAGTTTTCCAGGACGGTTTGAGAGGATATTCATGAGGCAGGCTCTTTTAATGGTCAACATGGGCGGACCGTCGGCATTAAGCGAGGTACCCGGTTATCTCCGCGCCATCTTCAACGATCCCGCCATTCTTCCTCTCCCCGGTTTCTTCAGGAAACCGCTGGCATCCTATATAGTCTCGAAAAGAACCGAAAAAGTTAAGGACAGATATAAACTGATCGGCGGATCATCGCCGCTTCCGGAATGGACGAAAAAGCTCGCTGACCTCGTTAAGAAGTCGATAGATAAGTCAGGCAAGAAACTCGATGTCGCTTACGCGTTCCGATACACTTCCCCCACTATAAAGGAAGCGCTCAACGATCTTAAAGCCAATGATATCGAGTCGATCATCCTTCTCCCCCTTTTCCCTCATAGTACCGGCGCCATGACCGGATCTATCGAGAAGGAGGCAAAAAGAGCGGCGGGTAAGCTGGGGCTTAAAATAACATGCGTACCGGCCTGGGGTAATGATGACAGATTTCTTTCGATCTGGAAAAAGTATCTAAGCGACGCGCTAAAAGATGTTTCGGGCAAAGGGTACGTTTTGTTTATCGCGCATGGAATACCGTTGAGAGACGCGCGAAACGGCGATGATTACCCCGACCAGGTAAGCCGAACGGCGAAAACGCTGGGCGAATCTTTGCCTGATAATGTCAACTGGTCCCTGGCCTACCAGAGCAGGGTAGGACCTGTGAAATGGATAAGGCCGTATCTCGAAGATGAAATGGACAGGATCGCGGCAACGGGAGTCGATTTGTTAATGCCCTTGAGTTTCGTGGCCGATTGCCTGGAGACATTATACGATCTCGATATCGTAGCCTCGAAACGGGCGAAGGATCGTGGGGCGGAATCGGTAAAAAGGATCAGGGTATTCAACGACGATCCCCGATTCGCCGACGCCTTAGCCGGGTTGGTTCTCGAAGGGTATTATAATGAGCGATAATAAATCGTCAAACCGTGTCGTGGTTGTGGGCGCCGGGGTTGCCGGGCTTTCCAGCGCCTATCTGATCAGGGATAGATGCCGAAAAATGGGAATCGATTTAGACCTCACCGTTCTGGAAGCGGAGAAGACTCACGGCGGCTCCACCCGAACGGATATCATCGACGGCTACACCTGTGAATGGGGTCCCAACGGTTTCCTGGATAACGAACCCGCGACGTTAGAACTGATCGATATGCTCGGGCTAAAAAACCGGCTTGTATCGGCTGACAAGTCGGCCGACAGACGATTTATTTATCATGGCGGCAAGATGCGCGAGATCGCCTTAAATCCCCTGAAGTTCTTAAAATCCGATATCCTGCCGTGGAGTTCGAAACTGCGGATGGGGTTAGAGTTTTTCATCCCTCGTTATAAGGACGACGGCGATGAGACCGTTTACTCCTTTGGACAACGCCGTCTCGGCGGAGATTTCGCCAAGTATCTTCTCGATCCCATGGTCTCGGGGATTTTCGCCGGTAATATCGAGGAGCTTTCGTTAAAAGCGGTATTCCCCAACATGTATTCCATGGAAAAGGAATACGGCGGGCTGTTTAAGGCTTTGATAGGGAAGAAACTTAAAGCCAGAAAAACCGGCAAAAAAGCGGGCGGCCCGGGCGGACCCGGCGCTTTATTGCGTACTTTTAAAAACGGCATGGGAGAATTACCCGATTTGCTGGCCTTGCGGCTGGAGAAGGAACTGAAAACATCCTCTCCGGTAAAAAGAGTCGAATATTCTAATGAGTCTTTCGTTGTGAAAACCGAACATGAGTTGTTCGAGGCAGATACCGTTATCTTAGCCTGCCCGTCATTCGAGGCCGCCGGGATCGTGAGCGAACTCGATAGCGAAACAGCGGGAAAATTAAAAGAAATCCTTTATGCCCCCGTGGACGTTGTTTGCCATGGCCATCCGAAAGAAAATATCGCCCATGACGTTAAAGGCTTCGGAGTGTTGATACCCCGATCCGAAGGGATAAGATCCCTGGGCAGTTTATGGAGCGATTCGATTTTCCCCGGCCAGGCCCCGCGCGGAAGCCATCTCTTAAGAACGCTCCTCGGCGGCGCCCATGATTATGAAATCGTCGAAGAATCGGAATCGTCGATAAATAATATCGCCTATAACGACATGGATAGACTTCTCGGGATCAAAGAAAAGCCGTCTTTCAAAAAAATATTCCGCCATCCTAAAGGCATTGCCCAATATATTGTGGGACATCTTGAAAAGTTATCGACAATCGATCATCTGGAAAAGAGCCTGCCCGGCCTGTTCTTCACGGGGGCGTCATATAGAGGCGTATCAATCAACGGTTGCGTTAAGGACGCCTTCAGGGTTACCGATCTATACGGGGAGATGGTGAGGCAAGCATAATGCTAAGCGTTTTAAATTTGTTGATACCGTCGCTAACTCTGGCCGCTTACGGCGGTCTTCTGGCCACATGGGTTCACCTGGCTAATCATCCCGATAAATATACCGAAAAATGGGCCAACAGGATAAGCTGGTTTTCCTTCGGTCTTTATTTCATCTGGATATTCCTGCTTTCGATCTATCAAAAACAGATACCATTTATTACCGAGGGGCAATTGGCCGCCCTGCTGGGATTTTTTATCTGGACCGCGCACCTTTACGTGCACAGGAAAATCAAACAGGGCATACTGGTCGTGCTCCCGTTGATGGCCGTAGTCACTATGATTTTAATTTCGATTATTCTCGGCACTCAATATACAGTCCCGCCGGAGATGTTTCGGGGATTCTGGGTCGGTTTACATATAACGTTTTCGATGGGGGGCGTCGCCCTGCTCTTGGGAACAGGCGTCTATGGCTTAGGCTATCTCGTCTTACACCATCGTATCAAGAATAGAAAATTCGGCCCCTTTTACTCGCTGATGCCGTCGTTGGGAGACTTAAGCTATCTTCGCTCCATTACCCTGGCAGCCGGTTGGATTTTAATTACAATGGGTATGGCCGCGGGAGCTATATGGATGCTAAAACGCACCGATTTTTATTCATTACTCAAAGGGCATCTCGGAATCGCATTAATATTCTGGGCCGCTATTTCCATCGTCAGCGCAACCAGCAAATTCAAGCTTCTAAGACAGCGTAAACTGGCCGCCTTTTCGGTTGTACTGTCGGCGGTTATCTTTGTGCTGATAGTCATCTCGATAATCGTTACATACCCGGAGGCGGCGGTATGAATCTCGAGATGATCGGCATCAATCACGAAACCTCCGATCTGCGAACTCGTGAACGCGCCGCTATCGAACCGGAGAAATTCCCGGAAACATACAAAAGCATACTGGAAATTCCCGATATCGACGGCGTGACCATCGTATCCACATGCAACCGCGTGGAGGTTTACCTATCGCCCCGAAAACACCTTCCCGATGACGAATTGCGAAACCTGTTCGGCAAGATCTGCGATCTTCCTCCGGAGGAAACAGCTAAAGCGTATATTTACAGAGACGAGGAATCGGCTCGCCACCTCTTTAATGTAGCCTCGGGATTGAATTCTCAGATGATCGGCGAGGTGGAGATTCTCGGCCAGGTCAAAGCATCCTATTATATAGCCCTTGACCTCGGAAGCGTGAGTTCGCTTCTAAACAGGCTTTTCCATAAGGCGATAGAATGCGGGAAGCTGGTCAGGGAGCGAACCGCCATATCGAAAGGGGCGGTCTCTGTCGCTTTCGCCGCGGTGGATCTTGCCGGCAAGATCTATGGAAATCTCGAAAACGTAAATGTGCTGATTATCGGCGCCGGGCAAACCGGCCAGCTCGCGGCGAAACATTTCAAGAAAGCCGGAGCTAAATCGTGGAGAATAAGCAACAGAACACAGGAGAGAGCCGACGAGTTGTCAAAAGAACTTTCGGCGACATCCGTTTCGTATCCTCCCGGCATAGATGACATTAACTGGGCAGATATCATAGTCTCCGCCACCGGCGCCCCAGGATATATTATCGAAACGAACGGCAACTTGAAATTGGGAAGGGATAAGGATACCCCTGTTTGTTTCCTCGATCTCGCCGTGCCCAGGGATATCGATCCTCGATTTAAAGAATTCGATAACGTATTCGTCTACACAGTTGATGATTTCAACGAAATGGTTGAGGCCAACAAGGCGGCAAGGAAAAAAGAATCGGTAAGAGCCGAGAAGTTCGTCAGCCAACGCGTGGATAGTTTCGTCAAGTGGCATCGTGAAAATAGGGTAGCCCCTACTATTCAGCAGCTGCATGAGATAATAGAGGGTATAAGGCTCGCCGAAATCGAGAGATACGCGAAACGTTTTTGCGAAGATGACCGCGAGAAAGTGGATAAATTCTCAAAATCCCTGGTAAAGAAAATCCTTGGATTGCTAATCGCCAATATGAAAAAAGCCAGTGTCGATCAGGACGACCTCTCCATGGCCCGAGCGGTGCTTCTGGCTTTTTCACAACAGAATAAAGACGATTTAAACGAAATACTGGAGAAAATCGATTATGAGCTTTCCCATCGATAGACCGCGGCGTTTGCGGTTGAATGAAAATATCAGGAGGTTGGTCAGGGAGAACCGGGTAACCGTCGACGACCTTGTCCAGCCATTGTTCGCGGTACCCGGCGAGAACATCAAAAAGGAGATAAGCTCTCTTCCCAATCAATACCATTTTTCCGTAGATCGGCTGGCCGATGAAGCCAGACGGATCTACGAACTGGGCATCCCCGCGGTGATCCTTTTCGGCATCCCCGATGAAAAAGACGATAAGGGAAGCGGCGCGTACGATGAAAATGGAATAATCCAAAAAGCGCTGAAAGCGATTAAGAAAGCCGCCCCCGATCTTCTGGCAATCACCGATATCTGCCTTTGCGAATACACCGATCACGGTCATTGCGGAGTGATATCGGGTGAGAAAGTATTGAACGATCCCACACTCGATTTATTGGGCAAAACCGCGGTCAGCCATGTTCGCGCCGGGGCTGATATCGTCGCGCCTTCGGACATGATGGACGGCCGAGTCGCGGCCATCCGTGAAGCCCTCGATAATGCCGGGTTTATCGACACCCCGATATTATCCTATGCCGTGAAATACGCGTCGGCATACTACGGTCCGTTCAGGGACGCCGCCGGATCGACTCCCCGATTCGGCGATAGACGGGGCTACCAGATGGATTCCGGCAACAGCCTCGAGGCCATCCGCGAAGCCGGCCTCGACCTGGAGGAAGGGGCAGATATGATCATGGTTAAGCCGGGTATCGCCTACCTCGATATTTTATCGAAAGTGAAGGAGACATACGGCCGGGTTACCGCGGTCTACCAGGTCTCCGGCGAGTACGCCATGATCGAGGCCGCCGCCAAAGCGGGGTCGATCGACCGTAAAGCGATCATCATGGAAACACTGCTATCGTTCAAGAGAGCGGGAGCCGATTTTATTTTAACATACCATGCCTCGGAAGTTGCCGGGTGGTTGAAGGAATAAACCGGTTAAATCAATCGAGTTTGAGGATCAAGAATGTCAAAATCTGAAGAGCTGTTTAATCGCGCTATGAAAATACTCCCGGGCGGAGTGAATTCTCCGGTTCGGGCTTTTAAATCCGTTTCCGGTACTCCCCCCTTTATGGTATCGGCTTCCGGCTGTATTTTAACCGACGCCGACGGCAACGAATATATCGACTATATAGGATCCTGGGGCCCCATGATTCTCGGCCATACCCATCCGCAAGTGACCAATGCTTTAATAGAGATGGCCAAAAAGGGAACCAGCTTCGGTACGCCCTCCCCTGTCGAGGTGGATATTGCCGAGGAAATCGTCAAAAGAGTACCCTCGGTGGAGAAAATCCGATTCGTAAACTCCGGCACCGAGGCCACCATGAGCGCCATACGTCTTGCCAGGGCGGCGACAGAACGAAATGTGATTATAAAATTCGCCGGCGGATACCACGGTCATGCCGATAGTTTCTTAATCCAGGCGGGTTCCGGCGCTATGACCCTCGGAGTCCCGAACAGCCCCGGCGTTACCGAAGGAGTGGCCCGGGATACGAGAGTAGCGCGATATAACGATCTCGATTCGGTGGAGGAGCTTTTCATAAACGAACGCGAAAATATCGCCGCGATTATAGTCGAACCGATAGCGGGGAATATGGGAACAATCCCGCCGGAGCCCGGCTTTTTGAACGGTTTGCGCGATATCTGCGATAAATACGGTAGCCTGCTCATTTTCGACGAGGTCATGACCGGCTTCCGGGTCGCCCGCGGTGGAGCGCAGGAGCTTTACAATATCAAACCCGACCTATCCACTTTCGGCAAGGTAATCGGCGGAGGATTGCCGGTTGGCGCCTACGGCGGCCGCGCGGACCTGTTATCGATGATGGCCCCCGAAGGTCCCGTATATCAGGCCGGGACATTATCGGGGAATCCGCTGGCCATGACTGCCGGGCTGGCAGTTTTGAAACTGCTGGATAATAACGCTTATGAAAAACTCGAGAAATCGTCGAAAATGCTGGAGGAAGGGTTGCGCGACGCCGCTGTTTCCGCGGGAATTCCCATTTCGGCGCAGAGGGTCGGTTCCATGATCACCCTATTCTTTAGCGAAAACAGGGTTGTGAATCTCGACGACGCCATGGCCGCTGATCACGATCGATTCAAGAAGTTTTTCACCTTTATGCTGAAAAACGGAATCCATCTGCCGCCGTCGGGTTACGAAGCCTGGTTTGTATCGACCGCGCATGAAACCGCGCATATCAACCGGACAATCGAACTGGCCGCGGGCGCGTTTAAATCATTAGGATAGGAAAACCGCTGAACCTCGATTCAAACATCTATCCGACATCAAAACCAGCGAAGTTATTGTAATTTATCACTACATGGCAAAATCTTTCCGTCATTGAAATCAATAGGGTTCGTTCAATAATGGAAAAGTAGATGTAACATTACGCTTATCGCGAGGATGTCTGTATTCACTATTGATTGCCGAATATCAATAGATATTATTTTATTGACATGTCGCTTGATATCGTTATCTTTTTCACAAAATGCCGATGTGTGGTAATAGGGTTTGACACGCGTGTGAGAAAAAAGAAACCGGCATCTCAGACTTTTGCGGGAGGAACGATGTTTTTACGATCTGCCATTTTAATGTTATTCGTAGCGTTTATCTCAATTACCCGGGTATCAGCCCAAGGCGGCGAAGGCTGCGTAACATCAAAATGCCATGCCGATATAAGCTCCAAACAATGGGTTCATGGTCCGGTGGGAGCCGGCATCTGTAATATATGCCACACGCTGGTAGATCAAAAAAAACATGAATTCATCTTCACGACTGACAAAGAGGAACTCTGTTTCGGATGCCATGAGGCCAAACGCGATATGATGCTCGAGGATCACGTGCATACGCCGGTGGCCGACGGTAACTGTGTCGGATGTCATGACCCTCATCAATCGGACTATCAGTTTACTTTAAAAGGAAACGCCGCTGATTTATGTTTCGTCTGCCATAATAAAGAGGAGTTCTCAAAAAACTTCGTCCACGGTCCCGTCGCAGTGGGAGACTGTAACGTCTGCCATAACCCTCATGCCTCCCCCAACGATAAACAATTGATCGCGCCTCCCGAGGATCTCTGCTTTGTGTGCCATAAAGAAAAAATCGGAATGTTGGACAAAAGACACGTTCACAAACCGGTCGGAGAGAAATGCGTAAACTGCCATAATCCGCACTCCGACAACTCCGAATTCATGCTGCCCAATGATCCCCCGGGACTCTGCTTCGGTTGCCACGAGGGTATTGAAACCGCGATGAACTCGTCATACCAGCATGAGCCGGTGGCTAACGGCAAGTGCGGCGAATGCCATGATCCGCATTCCTCGGATAATCCCAGGCTATTTCTCCTGCCTCAAGATGACCTTTGCTTTTCCTGCCATAGCGAGCTTTCGGAATACGTCGCCGCCCAGGAATATAAACACGGCCCTGTCAAACAGGGTGATTGCAACGCCTGCCATAATCCCCACGGCAGCGAGAATTTCAAGATTCTAAGGAAATATTTCCCCGAAGAGTTCTATATGCCGTATGCCGAAGATAACTACGCCCTCTGTTTCGAATGTCATAATCGTCAGATAGCCCACGACACCGAGACGAAAACGCTCACTGATTTTAGAGATAAGGAAAGAAATCTGCATTTCCTGCACGTTAATAAGGATAAAAAAGGACGCAGTTGTAAAGCCTGCCACCAGGTTCACGCCTCCGATCAGGAAAAGCATATCAGGGAATCGGTGCCTTTTGGAAAAATCAGCTGGGAATTACCCATTACTTATACTAAAACGGAAATCGGCGGATCGTGTGTAGTCGGATGCCATGCCCCTAAAGAATACAAAAGAAAATGATAAGGTACCTTCTTTTCGCGGCTCTCATCGCCGCCCTTTCCCCGGCCGCGGCCTTTTCTCAAACCGGGGAAAAAGATTCAGATAGAAAAGCGTTGATCAAGATGTGCCGTAACCACCTGAAAAACGCGAAAAAACAGATGGACAGCGGCAATTACGATATTGCTTCGGCCTATCTCGATTCGGTTTTTCAATGCGACGCTAAAAACCCCGACGCTTTCTATTATAAGGCCAGGATTCTCGGCGAGCGGGGCGATACCACCGGGGTAATCGACCTGCTCTCGGATGGGGTTAATAAAGCCCCTCGCTCGAGCAGGCTCAAGACCATGCTGGCCCGGTATTTGATAAATAGAGGCTCGCCGGATGACGCCATCGAGCACCTGAATAATGTGCTGGCTATTAAACCCCGGGAGGGCGAGGCCCTGTACCTGAAGGGCCGGGCGTTCGAGGCTCAGGGCGATACAACCTCGGCGCTTGAATTCTACCGACAAGCCCTGGCGGTCTCGCTGGGTAAAACAAAATGAAAAATATCGGACGACCCAACAGAGTTTTAATCCTGATTTGCGTATTAATTATAATAGGTAATATCTTTTTTGTCACTTCCGGAACGACCGCCTTCAGATACCTTCAAGAGGGAATGACCGCTCCATCTATTAAGGGAAATGACATTATCAGCGGCGGCGATGTCTCATCCGAAAAATATCTGAAAGACAACATTCTGGTCATCATCTTCTGGGCCACATGGTCAGCCAGGTCCCTGCAAGAGCTATCCGACCTTAAAACGCTGGCCGAAAAATACCGGGATCTGCCGTTAAAAATAATCGCGGTGAACGTGGAAAATCAGCTTATATCGCCTTCCCTGAAGGAAAAGATTACAGAGATATCCAGGGAAATGGAATTACCCTTCCCGGTAATTATAGATAAAGGACTCGAAAGTTTCTACAGTTATGGCGTAATAGCCGTACCGTCCACGGCGGTACTTGACACAAGCGGAATACTGCGATACGCTCCTTCGGGATACTCCCTGACCACCAAAGACTACATAGTCGATACAATCGAGGTTCTACTGGGATTAAAGAAACCGTCCGTCGAATCGGTTTTAGTGGAGGGCTACATTCCCAGACCTAAAGCGTCGAGATATTATAATCTGGCTCTACAGCTTGCCAATAAACGTATGTGGAGTCGGGTGATATCCAACCTGAAGCAGGCTCAACTAGCCGACTCGAATTTCTCCGCGCCGTATAATCTCCACGGGCAGGTCCTTCTGGAAATGGGCAAGCCGGAACAGGCTATAGATGAATTCAAGATGGCCGTCGCCCTCGACAGCAACTCGGTCGCCGCGAGATCGGGGTTAGGACGATCGCTTCTGAAAAGCGGTCAGATGGATTCCGCCTTCGATATGCTCTCGGAAGTCCTGGTCATGGACAACACGTATACACCCGCAATCCTCGATATTGCTATTTGCCTTTCCGAGAAAGGCGAAACTGAGAAAGCGTTGGGCTTTTTACTTGACGCTCGCGATCTCAATCCCATGAACCCTGAAGTCTATCACTATCTTGGCGAGATCTATCTTAAAGCCGGACGGAACGGTGACGCTCTTGATGCGTTCAGATCGGCTCTGGATATTGTTTATCCATCAAATTAGGAATAATAAATTGTCTTTAAAGAAACCGGGATTACGGCGACATAGTTCGATAGGTTGTTATGTACTCGATCTAAAGGAGTAATGAATGAAAACGATTGTTGGTTATCTGATTTTAGGTTTGATTGGCGTGATTTGCCTGTCCGTCGGCAACGTCTCCGCGCAGCATGGGGATTATAATTTTCATGAAATACAAGGGGTGGAAAAACTGAATTATGACTCGCTTTTCGCTGACGCTATCCCCCTGGAAAAAAGTGAGGCGGGACAAGCGCTTCTCGCCGGCTGCGTGAAAAAATACGGCGGCGAGGAAAAATTAAACAGCCTTAAGAGTTTCAGACTCAAATACGAGATGAGCGCTGTCATGGGCGGCTCACATCCTGTACAATTGGTAAAATCGTACCAGGTCGGCCGTAAATACAAGATATTCAGAAGCGGCATGACCGGGGTCGAGCGGAGGATAATAAACGGCGGCGAGGCCTGGTTTATCGGCAGGGATACGATGATAACCCTCTACAGCGGCAGGTATAAAGCCGAACTCTTCAGCTATCTTACCCTGGGGATGCCCCTTGCCGCGAAAACCGAAAGATTCGACGATATCCGTTACGGTCAAAGAGATGCGGATTCACTGCGATATATCTACATGACCAAAACCGATTCCCTGATGATAATCATCGGTATCGATCCCGATGATCACCTGATTAAATCTTCCGAAGGTTTAATAAAACAGGAAAATGGGAATTTCGTTTTCATCAACCGGTTTTCCAATTTTACCGAGTACGACGGATTTCTATTTCCAAACGAGCTTGTTAATATCTCCATGGGGCTGGAGGTCGGAAAGTCCAAACTTTTAAAGGTGGAGATAAATTTAGATTTCGACGAAAGCGAGTTCAGACCGGAGAAAACAGCCGATAATAAGAAAAGCTACTGACCGGAAAGGTAATCTCGGAATTGATGTCCGGTCGTTTCTGTTCGCGAATAACCGGATATGGAACTGGAATAATCCAGAATGACCAGAATACGAAAACTCACTCCATTTTCTATGGCGGTCATATTGTTTTGCTTTTTAGCTCCGTCTCGTTCGGGTATAGCATCGTCGGATTCCGAAAAAAATTGTCTCGAATGCCATCCCGGTTATTTCAAAAACCTCTCCGCCGAGAATCTTCATAAACCGTTCGAAGAAAAAAAATGCCTGGAATGCCATATGTTTCACGGTTTCGATAGTCGTCAGCTGCTGATAGGGACAATAAACGATATCTGTTCTTACTGCCATGCTATTCTCGAGGAGATTCCCTCCGACAATCTTCATTACCCGTTAACCGAGGATAACTCGTGCGTGGAATGCCATAACCCTCACGCGTCGGACAACAAGGATCTGCTGAAACTCCCCGGAAACCGGGTCTGTCTCGAGTGCCATGACGCTCCCCCTACGGAGGGATCATCGTTTGTTCATCCTCCCTACGCCGACATCACCTGCACCGGATGCCATAACCCCCACGGATCGACATTCGGAACCATGTTCCAGATGCCCGCCGGATATTTATGCGCAAGTTGCCACCCGAAAATCCTGGATGGAGACTCGCCGCCGGAGTTACATTCAGCCGACGAAATACGTTCCTGCGATAATTGTCATCTTGGACATACCTCTGTTTACCAAAAACTCCTTTCTGAAAAACTTCCCGATCTCTGTCTCGACTGCCATGAGAAACTGGCCGGAAAGATTGAAAAGGGCGCGCCCCATTCGGCAATCGAAGCCGAGGGTTGCCTGGCCTGCCACACCCCTCATTTCATTAAAAACCAGTTCAGCCTGGTTTTAAAGACGCCCGACCTGTGTTTCGATTGCCACTCCGATATTCAAGAGCTGATTAAAGAAGAATATACGCACGCGGCCGTCGAAGATGGTTGCGAAACCTGTCATGATCCTCATATTCAACTAACCGAGGATGAGAAAATAGAGCTATGCGTCGCCTGTCACGATATCGAAGACGGTAATTTTGAAGGATTCCACCAAAACCTGATACCATCCTCCTGCGTTTCATGCCATAATCCTCACGGCTCGCCGGAGGAAAGACTTCTCTTATCGAATCAACATCCCCCCTTCATGGAAAGGGAATGCGAATCGTGCCACCAGCGACAGGATAAGGCTGGCTTACGACTCGATACTGTTTGCCTCGAGTGCCACGAACAGCCGGAACCGTCCGGGGGTCACTCCGATTCCGCTATATCGGGTAAACTTTGTATCGATTGCCACTCCCCCCACGCCAGCGAACGGCAATATCTCCTTCGTTGACAACTCGCAAGATGCGGACTACTTAAACGATAATACTCAGCAGAAAAAGCGCCGTTTTTTATATGTTCGCAACCTTTTGCGCATTTCGATGGTTCGTTTTTCAATCGTCCAAGCCCGGGTATATTCAGGAAATATAAAGCCCTAATCGGCCAAAAGGAGCTCGCAAATAAAACACTTTTGATTGTTAAGCTTCAACCTCGCAACAACTTGCGTTGTATCGCGCTATTTTTCCAACGATATCTCGATAACAGTAATAGATATCGGCATCTGTTTTGATGTCTTATGGCTTAGTTTATGCGCAGTATGGAAAGAAATGAGGGATAAATTAATCGAAAAAAAACGTAAAATACCGCTATTTTCTCCTTGACATAATAATTACAAATATTAAATTAGGCATGATAAAAATCATAAGTGGGGTGATTTTAAATGCGATTTTTCCGACAACTTAAGATAAGGCAAAAGAGAAAGAAAATTTAATTTTGAAATGTCTTGAGATAAATTTCACAAACAATCGAATTGATAGCATTGGTTCTTCATCTGTGGTTTTTTATTTTTTGCGATACGCTTGTGAATTAAATAACAATAATAGACCCCTGAGAACCATTAATAATGACTGTTGAATGAGGGAAAAAAAGGAGTTTAGCACACTATGGCTAATTACATGAGAAAAAGGTTATGGTTCTGGGGCGGGCTTTGCATGTTGCTTATCATGACAGCGACCGCCTTAGCCGAAAAGCCGAACCTCGTTGGAGCGTTCCTTGTAAATGGCAGGGTGGGGTTGAAATGGCAGGAAATCAGCGGAACTGCTGAGTATTTTATCTACCGCAAAGCCGGCGACGGCGATTTCGAGAAAATCGATTCTATCGAAAAAGCGCGATATTTCGATATCGATATCACTCCGGGAACAGTTTATGCCTATAAAATTTCGGTAATCGGGGTTGACGGCAAAGAGCTGTTCTCCAATGAAAAATCGGTGAACATTCCCGCCGAGCAGGCGGGGGAATTCAATCCGCCGATCTGGGTGGGCTTGAGAATCGATAGAGAAAAGGTTTTTCTTAACTGGGATGATATTCCCGGGGCCATAGCCTATAACATCTACCGTTCGGCGACCTCGGGTAGCGGCTACGAAGTTGTCGGCAATTCGCAGGCGTCCAAATACGCTGACAAAACCGGCATGGAAAAAGGTAAAACTTATTATTATGTTCTGACCGCCTTAAACGACGATTTCGACGAAACCGAGTATTCAGAGGAAAAGAGTATCAAATACGGAGTCAGCAAAGAGGAGATGGATGCGTTGCTGGCCGAGCAAAACAAAATCGAGCTCGAAGAAACCAAGCTGACTCTTCTTTTCGATATAAAGGAGGCCGGCGCCGAGGGGGCCATGAACCAACCGGCCGATGTCTTTTTAAATTCTGAAAATAACATTTATGTAACCGATGCCTTAAATGGCAAGGTTCATTGTTTCGACCCCAACGGCAAACATCTGTTTTCATTCGGGGAGTTAATGGTCAAAAGCGAAGCGAATGATCCGCCTCCCGGAGCTTTCGCGATACCTTTCACCCTGTTTATCGACAACAAAGACCAGGTTTTTGTGTCCGATATCGACAGCCACGATATACAGGTATTCACCGCCGACGGCAAATTCATCAAACGGATTAAAGTTGACGTCGGCGAGGGAATGGCCGAGCTTCGCCCCAACGGCATTTATGTCCTCGACGATGGCCGGATCATCACCACCGATACTGGAAACCACAGGATCCTGATAATCGATCAGAACGGGAAGATACTAAAATCCAGGGGCGAAAAAGGGGCTGATCCGGGACAGTTTGTATTCCCCGACGGTCTTACCGTAAGCAACAACGAAATCTATGTTGTCGACGTTATCAACAACCGTGTCCAGGTATTGGATCTGGAACTCAATTTTCTCCGTGCGTTCGGTCATGTGGGGCAGGAAGCGGGAGCTTTCGCTCGTCCCAAAGAGATAACCGCGGATGAAAAAGGCAGGATCTGGGTATCAGACGGTATGTCTCACATGATTCAATGTTTCACCCCTGAAGGCGAGGTCAAGTCGGTGATAAGCTCCGCCGTAGACGAAACGCTAAATATCTCCTCTCCACGAGGACTCTTCTTCAAGGACGGCAAATTTTATATTGTAAACCGTTTACCCCATACTGTTTCAGTTTATAAAATCGGATAATATTATGGCAATAGTTACAAACCTGAACAAACAAAACCCTTTTAGGAGGATCTGATGAAACAACTGATCGCGATTATGATCGGTTTAGGTCTGCTAATCCTTCCCGCGCTGACATTCGCCGGCGTAGAAGGATCTGACCATGATCTGACCGCAGGCGGCTCGTCGCTTTGCTTCGCCTGTCACATCCCGCACAACGCTCTGGGCGACAAGCTCTGGGCCCAAGCACCCAGCGGCACTTTCGGCGGCGTGCAGGATCTCTGCTACACCTGCCACGACGGTAGTGTTACCAGCATCGGCCTGACAACCGTGTTCGATGTTTTAAAGCAGCAGCATCTGACTGTTGGCGCCGACTGCAGCGGCGCCGGCGCCTGCCACGACGTTCACAATCAGAATCCGAACGGAACAGGCAGATTCGCGGTGGTTACCGAAACAAACAACAGCTATTGCGAAACGTGCCATGACGCCACACAGTTCCCCGGCGCTGAAGGTCTGGGTGATCATACTGCCGGCTTAACTCATTTCACTAACGGCGGCACCTTTACCTGCAATCAGTGCCATACTCTTCATGGCGCTACCGCGCAGGGCACTAATCCGGTCGGTTTGACAAACCCGATTCTGTTGGACGATAACTACCCCACTGACTACTACGGCGCCTTATGTATCTCCTGCCATAGCGGCACCGCCCCGCCCGAGGCGATTCCCGGTACCGGCGGCGTGGCCTCGTCGGATCCTTTTGATTATTCCGAATCTCAGAATGACGGCACCGAGATCAAGCATCCGACCATCTCCACCACCGGTGGATTCCCGGTCGGCGGTTGCGACAAGTGCCACGACGTTCACGATCCCGTGGCGCCTGTAGTGAACTATATTCTCATGAGCGATAACGCTAACTCAGCTTATTGTATCGGTTGTCATAACGGTACGACCGGCCCCGATGTCGGCGCGAATACTCACTATATCGGTGTTCCTACCGATGTGAACATGAACAACGGGTTAATCCCGCCTCTGCCCTGGGCCGATCAGATTGACGAGGACGGCGTTGTAGGCGCGGACTGGGCAGGCGCTACGGCAAATATGTTGGTTTGCGAATCCTGCCATTCCGTTCATAGGGAAGGATGGGTCACACCTGATCCCAGCCATTTCTTGAGACGCCAGAATGGAGCCCTCAACCAGCTCTGCTCTTCTTGCCATACTGACAACTAAGCTTGCTAATTTAGGAAGTTTTTAATCATGGGCAGGGTCGGGGCTAAAAGCTCGGACCCTGCCCTGATTGGTATCAGGAGGGATAACGAGAATGATCGCTATTACGTTGGCGCTTTCGCTACTGACCCTCATCAGCGGTCAGGACGAACCGCGGTTGGAAATAGTCGCTCCGCCTTCACAGTTCAGTACGTGCGGCGATCATGTTTATATAATCGGAAAGACCAACGCTCCCATCATCGAGATTCGATTAAACGAAAAAAAATACGATGAGATCATTGTCAAAGATTCGATTTTCCATTCCTATGTCAAATTCGGCTACGGATTTAATGTGATCGAAATAACCCCGGTTTACAGCGGCTCGGTTCGGGCGGAAACCGAGCATATCCACATATTAAGCGCGCCGAATATAATGAGAAAATACGAGAAATATTTCGATGAATATATTTTTCATGAAGAAAATCCCAAAACAGAATGTATATCCTGCCATAAATTTGATTCCGACGGTCAACAGCCGGTGGATGATGACAGGTTCTGCTTCGAATGTCATAAGGAAATCGACCAGAATTTCAAATCCCACATCCCCGACAATGAAAAGGCCTGCGTAATATGCCACAAACTATCGAATGATCTCACCCTTGTCACAACGGGGACAGTAACCGATACCAATCCATGTTTCTTCTGCCACAAAGAAAAAATGGGATTGTTCACCCAGGATTATGTTCACGGGCCCGTGGCTGGGGGAAGCTGCACCATCTGCCATACTCCGCACGGCTCGGAATTCGAAAACAGCCTTATATATCCTGTTGAGGTTCTCTGCAGCACGTGCCATACTAATATGGATGACGCAAGGACGAAACAGATTCAGCATAAACCGTTTTTAAAAGGAAAATGCGGCCAATGCCACGATCCGCATTCGACCAATCATAAATGGGTACTTGTAAAAAATTCGCAGGAAATCTGTGTTCCCTGCCATATGCCCGACGGAGAATTGAAATATCACAATCACCCTTTTAACGTTAAACCGAAAAGGCGGCTCTTGAGCCCTCTGGAATTAACCGACAGCGGCCAACTTGAATGTCTTTCCTGTCATAACCCCCACGCCACCGAAACCGAACACCTTTTACGGACATCTCAGGGGCATTCTTGCCTGGGATGTCATCCCGACAGGTAGATATGAAGCGGACGATATTCTGGATATCGATTCTGACCCTGGCGATCCTGACCGGCTGCGGCAGACATGCCGCGCGTGATGCTGAGATGAGCTGGCCGCCGCCGCCTCAAAAACCTAAAATAATCTACGAAAGAACTATTTACGGCAGCCAGAACTTAACGCGAAGCTTCTGGATGAAGGTTAAAGATTTCTTACTTGGTAAATCGCCAAATATGGATATTACGAAACCGTACGGCTTAACCTTCGATGAGGAATCAAAAATATACCTTGCCGATACCGCGAAGAAGGGAATTATGGTCTTGGATTTCGGCTCGGGGAAGGTCGATTTTTTCAACTCCCTCGGCCCATATGGGATACTTCAGGAACCAATCAATGTCATTCTCGACGAGAATAAAAATATCTATGTCGCCGACACTAAATTGAGTAAAATCGCCGTATTCGACCCCGACGGTGTCTTCTCGCGTTTTATAGGGTCAGAAGGGGACCTTCTCGGACCGGTGGGGATGGCATTCAGCAAATCCGGCGACAGCTTATTTGTCGTCGACACGCAATTCCACACCGTTAAGATATTCACGCTCGACGGTGTTTGCGTCGGCGGTTTCGGAACAAGAGGCGATGAGCAGGGCGAATTCTATTATCCACTGGGAATAGCAATCAACCGGGGAGATACAGTTTATGTAGTCGACTCATTCCATTTCGCTGTTCAGGCTTTTAATACGGATGGCGAATATCTCTTCAGTTTCGGCCCCTCCCCCGCGGGCGCCGGCGAAATGGCCAGACCGAGAGAAATCGCTATTGATTCGGATGGTAACCTTTATATTACCGACGCTTTGTATAATAATGTTCAAATTTACAACAGCGTCGGGGATTTGATTTTGAAGTTCGGCGGGACCGGAGTAAGGCCCGGCAATTTCAGACTTCCCGCGGGCATATATATTGCGAATAATAATGACATATATATAGCGGATTCGATTAACAACCGAATTCAGGTTTTCAAATACATTGCCAATTAGGAGGAAAAAGGAGGCGAGATGAAGATAAAGGCGGCGATTTTAACGATTTTAACCCTGTTTTTGGCCTCCCAGTTCGCTTTTTCCGGAGTGGCCGAGACAAAACATAATTTCTCATCGCCAACCTATAGTCCCAACGCTTTTTTCAGGGGTGCAAACCAGGTGTGTGTTTTCTGCCATGCGGTGCACAATGCCAGCCCCGATTACGGCGCGCTCTGGAATCACGAGGTCAATGGAGCCCAATCCTACATGATGTACGATTCACCCACCATGGACATGGATCAGGCCCTTACGCCTCATAACGGCTCGCTTATTTGCCTTTCATGCCACGACGGGACGATTGCTGTTAATTCTTTAAATAATCTTCCCGGCCCCGAGGGCGCCGGCAATTACGGCACTCCCGGAGGCGCCGCTCTTGACGGACAGGGACGGCTTACCACCGTCTCCGACTCTCATGTGGGAACCGATCTTACCGACGATCACCCGGTCGGGCTTACGTACGACTCTTCCCGGGATATCGATTTCGTACCCAAAACCGGGGACGATCTGCTTTACCCCGATAAACTTCTCTATCAGGGCTTGTACGTGGAATGCACATCCTGCCACAACCCGCACGACAACACATACTCGAATTTTCTTGTAGAGTCCAATGCCAACTCAAACCTCTGTTCACGCTGCCATATTAAGTAGGAGCTGTTTGAGTGCTGATTCGGAACGGGATTATCGGCCTTCTGCTGGCGGTTGTAACGACGCTGCCGGTATGGGGTCAATTGCGCGCTCAAACGACCTTAAGAGGCGAGATCGGTCTTGATCTCGAAAACCATATCTTCGATAAGGCTCTCAAAGACACGACTTACAGCTTCCTGGTCAATCGAAGTCTTTCCAATCATTACCTGGATTTATTAGTATCCGGACCTCTGGTTACCAAAAATCTCGCTACCTATTCAATCAGGGCTTTAACATTCGGCACTTACACGAGGGTCAAAACCGAGAATAACCAGAATAGCGCTTATCTAAAACCTAATTTGGGCTCGTATAATACGTCGCTGACCCTATTCCCCGCGCGTTCTTATCCGTTGATGCTTTACTACAACAAGATCTTCGATAATAATATCAGGTACGAGCCGAATAACAGATCGGATCTCGAAAAGGTCCAGCCCGAACTGGCCATTATCAGACGTTACCAGAGTGAGCTTATATCCCGGGGAGGACGGTTTAAATCATCCCTGAAAGATAAAATCAATATAACCTCCGAATACAAACAGGATAAAATGAAAATTTCCCGAAATTACGATTTAGACGAGAATCGTAATCTCTGGGTCGTTTTCACAACCATATTGGCCGATCCTGTTTCCTCTACCCATGAAATAGAAATAGAAAATTCGCTGTCCGATGATACCGTACTGGTTTATATCGATTATAATTTTATCGATTCCCTGGGGCCGGGAGAAAGCGTATCGGTAGAGGCCGATTCCGGATACCATAACGCGGATTTCATTCCCACCCGTTACAACTCTTACTCTCAAAGTGTAGCGGTGAGAGGGGATATGATCTGGGAAATAATCTACAATCCTCCAACGACGCCGAATGACATGGATCAAACCAATAACTCCGCTACGGCTATTATCCATGTGGGCAACGTCGGAAAGCTCACCAACGAAACCGTTTACAGCTATAACGATATCAGGGAAAAAAACCAGAACCTGATTACCTACATGGGCAATTTCTCGAACACGGCTAATTACGAGTTTTCTTCATCAATCAATCTGAATCTCATGACATCTTACAGCCAGAATCAAGCGGAAATCGACACTATTTCATCCCAGCTTTCCAAATCGTTCATTCACCAGACAACCCTTGGACTGGAAAGACGTAAAAAATTATCGATGACGTTCATGCATTCTTACAGCAGGTTATCGTCCCTTACAGGCTCAAGCTACCTCTTGAGTAATACTCATATGTTCTCGAGCCACGCCAAGATCCCCACCGGATGGTCGAATCATACCATCGATATCAAGAACGCGGCCACCATGGTTTCCGATTTAACCGGTTATAAAAACAACCAATACAGTGCCGATATTATCAACGGTTTCGCGTATCGGTTGGGTAAAATCGTAATCGAACCGAAAAACCAGACCAAGTTAAGTTACAGCACCCAGAAGAATCCCGATCAGACGGGAAACGAAATAGAGAATAAAACAACTTTAACGGGGGATTTCCCGCGCCTGTCTTCAATCGGAAAATTAAGAATGAGGGGGGGATTTAACTGGCGCAGGAAGAGCGCTGGAACAGGTTATGACACCAAGAAAAAATATACTCTGGACCTCTCTTTAGAAAGACGATTCTTCTCAAAGTATAAAATAATACTTGCCGCGACGCGGGAAAAAGAATCTTACGGCGGGTCGACCCCCACTCCGGGAGCGAATCCGGATCAATCGAGCCCGTCCAGGGAAGATCAAATATTGCAAACTTATAAAATCAAGGTACAGGCTAATCCGGTCGAGGAGTTGATTTTAGCCGGCGATTATATGATTATTAACCAGAACTCAGCCAGGATAGAAAAATTCGGGGCGTCGTTAATCGCCACGATTCCGTTTACGAATATCCCGGTAAAATCTTTTATAAGCGCGCAATCCAGAATGTTAAAAGGGATGCCCAAGCAAACACAAATGATGATCGAAACGAAACTGAGTTACAGATTCCGTCAAATCACTCTGGTCGTCAGCCACAGCTATAACAAGGAAAATTTAAGGATAGAGGATTATTCTTATCAGGAAATAATGGCCAAAATTTCAAGGCATTTCTCGATAATGTAGGCAGATGATGATTACTCTTTTGACAATCGCGATAAGCGTACAGCTCACGGCAGGCGCTCCCGATTCCGGCAAAGCGGGGCTTCCCGTTTGGCCGCCGGCGCCTGACGATCCTAAAATCGCCTATATCGGAGAAATCGACTGCGCCGAATTAACATACGGGTCAGGTTTGTTCGCGAAATTAAAGCGATTCGTTGGCGGACGTTCCCCTGAAGAGACTCTGTCAATGCCTTTCGATCTGCTCGTTAAGGACGGATACCTCTATATGACCTGCCAGAATCTGGCCGGCCTCGTGGAGATTAATTTGAGCGACAATACGTTTAAGATTCACAATAACGAAAAAAACTCTTTTGAATATCCCATCGCCCTCTGCGACGGCGGCGGTGAAACTGTCTTTATAACCGACAGCGAAAGAAAAACCGTTTTCCGATATGCCGACGGCAAAATAGAGCCATTTATCTCGACCGGACTGGTAAGGCCTACGGGCATAACATGCGATCTGAATTCCCGACGACTCTACGTAGTCGATACCGGCGATCACACTTTGAAAATTTATGATTTAGATGGAATGTTGATTAGCGAAGTCGGCGGTCAGGGCGACGTTGAGGACGGGTTCAATTTTCCCACATTCGCCGCTTCGGCCCACGACAGCTTGATAATAATAAACGACGCTCTGAATTACAGGATCAAACTATTCAATACCGATGGCGATCTGATCTCCTCCTTCGGAGAGGAGGGCGATGGCCCCGGTACCTTTTCTCGTCCTAAAGGGATCGATGTTGACAGCGATGGTCATATTTACGTCGTGGATAACTTATTCGACAACCTCCAGGTTTTTGATCCCGACGGCCGTCTGCTTCTGGTTATCGGGTCCGCCGGCCAGGAAATCGGGCAATTCTGGTCGCCATCGGGTATTGATATTGAAAACGATACCATTTATATTGCCGATACCTTTAACAATAGAATACAGATACTTCGGTACCTGGGAGATTCGGATGAATAGGCGAAGCCGAGTGAGTTTGATTATTGCCCTAATAATAGCTGTTCCTCAGCTTGCCGGCGCGGCCGACCGCAAGACATCCATCCGCGATACCAGGCATAATCTTTCCGTTTCGGGCAAGGGGGATATAAAATCTCTTACCGAAACGCGCGTATGTATATTCTGCCATAGCAGTCATAATTCTTCCACTGAAGGCCCTCTCTGGAATCACGCGACCACGTCGACGGGAAAATTCAAAACTTATTCGCGTTCCACGATGTCAAGCCTGCCGGAACAACCCAACGGGGCCACTAAACTCTGTTTATCCTGTCATGATGGAACGATAGCCGTGGGCGCCATACGCGGAATCTCAAATCCTATCCCGATGAAAAACGTCGGCGGCGCTGGGGAAATCCCCCAGGGATACAAAAGCAATCTCGGAACCGATTTAACAGGCACTCATCCGGTCTCGGTTAAATATGAGCAGAATATCGCTATGGCCAACGGCAATTTGAAATGGCCTCCCCTGGATCCTGAGAAAAAAGTCGGGACAGACGCTGACGGTTATATACAATGCACCGCATGTCACGATCCTCACGGTTCTAAATCGGATAAATATCCATTCTGGAATAAAGGCACATTCGACGAGGTTTGTGTCGTTTGCCATGAATATTAGGAATGCGTAAAATGAAAAAAATGATTCTGACAATTTCGATTTTCTCGATCCTGTTCGGAACCAGCGCCGTTATTGGGCACGTCAATAGCTACCTGTTGCCGGAAGGATGCGGCTCATGCCATGTGGGGCACGGGATCGAAAACCAGCCCATGCTTGCCGCCGTCGAAGAGGATTTCTGCTATCAATGTCATGGCTCCTCTGAGAATCGCTCGTCTATGATATCCAGCGGAAAACTCTCTCCCGCCGTGAATCTTCAGAATATAGAGCGGGAATTTAAAAAGTTGTTCCATCATCCGGCGGAGGAAGGTTCCGGGCATTCTCCGACCGAGATACTGCCGTCGGTAAGCGGATCCGCGGTGAACCACGCGGAATGCGTCGATTGTCATAACCCCCATCAAAAAATACAAATGGGGGAGTTAAAATCTTACGATGTACCGGGGTACAGTCTCACCGGTCAATACCTCGATAAGAGCATGCATGAATACGAAATCTGCCTGAAATGCCATTCGGGATTTGTCGGTTTCGATAGATCGGCAAAGGACCTCACCAGGAAATTCGCTTTCTCGGCGCGTTCGCAGCATCCGGTGACCAAAGCCTCGATAGGTAAAAATCTTCCCAGCTTATCCCTGACCGAAGATAATATAATGAAATGCAGCGATTGTCATACTAACGATAACCCGGATGGTCCCCGGGGGCCGCATGGTTCCAATCATCGATACCTTTTAAGCGGTAATTACACGCAGGACGTTTACTCCGAGGAAAGCCCTTATGCTTACGAATTCTGTTATTCATGCCACGACAGATCGAGCGTCCTATCCGATGAAAGCTTCCCCCTGCATCGCCAGCATATAGAAGGCGATCCCATTAGCGGAAGATCGGGAACATCCTGTTTCACCTGCCACGCCTCCCACGGTTCCCCGGCTAACGATCATCTTATCGAATTCAATCTCAAAGCCATTACCGCTGACAATATAATCGGGATGGTAGGTTATAGATCAACCGGGATGGGTACCGGTGAATGCTATTTAACATGTCACGGTTACGCCCACAATCCCGGCAGATATTAGAAATGAGGTGAGCGCGATTGAAGAAACCGCTAGAGATTCTCGCTGAAGTATCGTTGATACTCCCGATGTTGTGCGCCGTCGTTATGGCCATGGATGTTGAATATATCGGGTCCATCAGCGATGGTCTTTTCGCGCCGACCAGCATAGATGTCAGCGACGACCAGGTTGCTGTACTGGAACCCTTCAGTCGTCAGATTACCACCTATACGGCAGATGGCATCTTAAGGCAAAAAATCGATATAGAGGGTGAAGCCTCCGGCCTTGCCAGGCTTTCCGAATACGAATACCTGTTCTGCGACCGTTCGGACAGAACGGTAATCTCGGTTAACTTCCTTAACGGACGGCAATTTATATTTCTTCATAACGAAGAAATGTTCAGGCCGGTCGATATCATAAATGGAATTGAAAAAATTTACATCCTCGACGCCGGCAACGGAAGAATCCTGATTTCCAACTCGATAGGAACCGTTGAAGGCAGGCTTGATATAGTTAATTCGAGCGGCGATCGTATCGGATTCGCGTCGAGCTTTACGTTCGATAGAGGACGCGGAATTTTCTACGTTTTCGATCAATTATCGTCAAGTATCTGGATGATCGGAGCCGATGGTCATTTCCTCGGCGATTTCTGCTCCTTCGGCGGTTCCGACGGCGAAATCACCCGCGGCGGAGAGATAGCCCTCGATCCTAACGGGAATATCTTCGTTACAGACAGGTTCCAGGGCCTTGTGGCTGTTTTCTCCCCCGACGGCGAATTCATAGACAACATAAACTTAAGCGATTTCAACCTCTCATCCCTCTCTCTTCCCTCCGGATTGGCGGTGGATAACCAGGGATTTGTTTACATTTCGACAACCGAAAGCCGCCGGATAGAGATTCTCTATGTCGACATAAACGGCGCACCGTCGCAAGCCCTGACCGCTCTTCAGGCCTACCCCGCCGATGACGATACATTAGATGTGGATAATAATGTTAAGCTGGTTTCATACCTCGAGGACGGTTCCGGATTCCATCTTATCAGCGGTTTTGATTTCCAACTTTTCTCGAATAACGATCTCGAACTGCCGTTGACCGAAATGATAAATCTGGCGCCGTCGGAAGAGCCCAACGATTCCCTGGGCGCTTCGGTTTTCGCGGAATGGATCGTTGAAACCGACCTTGAGAAAAATAGCGCGTACGATTGGAGGGTACGGGCGAGAAGCGGCGAAACGGTCGGCGAATGGACACAGATGAGAAAGTTCTACACGCGATCTTTGCCAAAAGCGTTCAGCCTTTCTCAGAATTATCCCAATCCATTCAATCCGTCGACATATATCTCTTTCGAAATCCCGACGGAAACCGACGCCAGTTTCACGATATTTAATTCTCTCGGGCAGGCCGTTAGAACAATTTACCGGCAGAGTTTGCCCGCCGGAAGACATGAAATCATCTGGAACGGCAGAGATGATAATGGTAATGTCCTGGCGTCAGGCATTTATTTCTATCGCCTGACCGCCGGGGATTTCTCAAAAACCCTTAAGATGGTGATGATAAAATGAACGCGGCCAAATTCGCGATTTCGATTCCGCTGATAATGGGATTGATGGTAGTTCTCGCCGGAATAGTCGGCGCCACTGACGATCCGCATGGCTCGTTAAACTCAATCTATTGCGAGCAATGCCATATTTCACATGGCACCATGGGGGATATTCTCATTAACGCTCCCGATTCGCTGGTATCGGTGTTATGTCTTTCATGCCATACCCCCGGCGGATGGGCCGGTATGACAAAGGTAATGTCATCGTCCGAAAGAGCGGTGCCTGGCGTCTCCGGAACATCACACGCCTGGAACGTGGATACGTTAAATGCCGAATACGGCGCGCAATCGCCTCAAACGCAGACGTTGTTGGATCATCTCACCGCCGACGGCAAGATCACATGCGCCACGTGCCATGACCCACACAGCAATTCGAATCCTCCGTTTTTAAGGTTGGCTAATTCCGCCGACGCTTTATGCCTGGATTGCCACAGGCAGCGAAATATGACATCAACAAGAACATACACGGGCAACCCGATGTCTCATCCGGTGGGTACCGCCCTACCGTCAGCGGATACGACGTTCCATAATCCGCCTATGGATGTTGACGGTAATCCTCAGCCATCGGACGGCAACACGACGAACGATTACGTTTTCGGCGCGGGGAATACATTGAAATGTACCACCTGCCACGGAGTTCATTATACAGATTCGAATTCAGGCACGGTGGACGGACCGTAATATGGAGGAATGTTCAGGAGCGACCTGTTTATGGAGAGATTAGTTATGATATGGACGGTAAAAACATCTCTTATAGTGTGCGCTTTCATAGCCCTTTTCTCTCTGCCCGCTTTAGCGGTAGATGTTATCACCAACGGCGCGTTCGATTCGAATATCTCAAATTGGGATCACTCCGATAATGGAAGCGGATCAGTAGTGTGGGACAATACGATCGGTGGAATCGGGCTCGGTTCCATCCGGAATCTGAGCAATACCGGCAGGAATATAACATATACCTGTATCGATTCTCAGTATATTGCCACGACCATAAACGCCGCCGACACGGTTTACCTTAGCTTATACTGGTATAAATACAGCGGCGCGATAGCCGCGAGTAATATCGATATTTCAATTGAGATAACCAAACCGGATAACAGCACGACAGTTCTATGGTCTAATACGGCGGTTCCGACGGCGGACAATTTCCTCGAAGGTACTGAATCAAATCTCGATGTCTCATCGTTCTTCGATCAACCTGGCAATTACTATATTAAGCTCGTCGGGAATTTAAAAAACGGAAACAATCGGAACGCCTACGCGCAGTTCAATTTCGATGATATCGTTCTTGATGTCAGACAGGGCTCATCTAATAGTCCGCCCACGGTAACAGCCGGAGCGACCGCTGTCAGCGTTTCCCCGGTCAACCGCTACGGCGCGAATACGACTACCCTCTCCACTGATTTCAACGATACCGATCAGCCGGGCGTCGGGGCCTTCAACGTCACGTTCAAAATCAGAGAGCCCAACAACGTCACCGAATTGATTCTGGTCAATAACCAGCCCGACGGCGGCGGCGGGTTGACCATCACAGATAACGGCGGCGGGTCTTATACGGCAAGCTATGTCTATAATCCAGACGACGGTCAAACGCTCGGGCTGTACGATCTATTTTTCGAGGTTACCGACGGTGTCGATACGGCGATAGATGATTTCGCTGATAATCTCGATGAGCTGGAGATAAACGAGGTTCTTGCTAACGAACCGCCAACGGTCGTAGCGGGCGCGACCGCGGTTAGCGTTTCTCCGGTAAACAGGTTTGGTAATAATACAACTATAATATCGACCGTTTTCAACGACGATGATGTTCCTGGCGTCGGGGCCTTCAACATTACGTTCAAAATCAGAGAACCCAACAACGTCACCGAATTGATTCTCGTGAACAACCAGCCCGACGGCGGCGGCGGATTAACCATCACCGATAACGGAGGCGGGTCTTATACGGCAAGCTATGTCTATAATCCAGACGACGGTCAAACGCTCGGGTTATACGATCTATATTTCGAGGTTTCCGACGGTGTCGATACGGCGATAGATGATTTCGCTGATAATCTCGATGAGCTGGAGATAAACGAGGTTCTTGCCAACGAACCGCCAACGGTCGTAGCGGGCGCGACCGCGGTTAGCGTTTCTCCGGTAAACAGGTTTGGTAATAATACAACTATAATATCGACCGTTTTCAATGACGCTGATGTTCCGGGCGTCGGGGCCTTCAACGTCACGTTCAAAATCAGAGAACCCAACAACATCACCGAACTGACCCTGGTCAATAACCAGCCCGACGGCGGCGGCGGGTTGACCATCACAGATAACGGCGGCGGGTCTTATACGGCAAATTATGATTATAATCCCGATGACGCCCAGACGCTCGGGTTGTACGATCTATATTTCGAGGTTACCGACGGTGTCGATACGGCGATAGATGATTTCGCTGATAATCTCGATGAGCTGGAGATAAACGAGATAATTGTAAACAACGCGCCTGTTGTCACAGCGGGAGCGACATCGAGCAGCTTGCCTCAGGTCAACAGAAATGGCTCGAACAATACAACGATTATGACAACGTTCGCTGACGCGGATCAACCCAACATAAACGCTTTTACTGTCACTTTCAAAATTCGTGAGCCGGATAATGTGGCTGAATTGACTTTGGTGAATAATCAGCAGCACGGTCAGGGAGGGCTGACAATTACGAATAACGGAGGCGGTTCCTATACCGCAAGATATAATTACGATCCCAGCGACGTTCAAACATTGGGATTCTATGATCTATATTTCGAAGTAAGCGATGGTTACGATACCGTTATCGACGGCTATACCGACAACCTCGATGAATTGGAGATTATCGAAATTATCGCTAACAACGCCCCGCAGATCACAGCCGGCATAACAGCTGTAAACCCCGCGTCTATCGATAGATTCGGAGCCGTTACAACAGAATTCAGCGCTACATTCACCGACGCCGATCAGCCGGGCGTAAGCGGATTCTTAATTACCTTCAAAACGAGATCGCCTTATAATGAAATCGTCTATCTTGCCGCTGACGCGCTTCAGAATGGAGTCGGCGGGATGACTATTGTCGATGGCGGCGGCGGTTCATATACGGCTACATTCTCATGGGACCCTCAGGATAACACCTATCTCGGCTATCACGATCTTTATTGTGAAATCTCCGACGGTACCGACGCGGCGGCGGATAATTTCGCCGATAACCTCGACGAACTTCTGATAACGAATGGCGGAGAAAACGCTCCCCCGCTAGTCCCCGCGGATAACGCCTTCGCCTCGCCCGCGGCCGTGGAGAGAATCGGGGCTAATCCCACTACGATCTCGGCTACATTCACCGATACGGATATACCCGGAGTAGCCGCTTTCAGGGTATCGTTCAAATTGAGGCTTCCGGATAACTCAGCGGAGTTAATTTTGGCCGATAGCGTAGCCGACGGACAAAGCGGTGTCATCATTTCAGATGACGGCGGAGGGATTTATACCGCGTCGGTAAGCTGGGACCCACCCGACGCTCAAACGCTCGGATTCTACGATCTCTATTTTCAGGTCGATGACGGCGCCGATATTTCCTATGATAATTATTTTAATAATCTCGATGAGCTTGAGCTTTATGATGCCATAAGCAATAATCCGCCGGCAATCGTCGCCGATACCACCTTTGCCCTCCCGACTTCGGTAAACAGAATCGGTTCCGAATATACCATGATCAAATCGACATTCATCGATATCGATATGCCGGGACGCGGGGCTTTTACGGTAACAATCGGGGTGAGAGATCAATCATCGACAGAATACATTCTTGTAAATGCCGCCAATCATGGAGAACAGGGCTTGCGTATAGAGAATAAGCCGGGTGGGGTCTATGAAGCCACCGTTTTATGGTATCCACCCGACGATCAGGTAACCGGTACTTACGATCTTTATTTCTCTGTTCAGGATAATAACGGAGCGTCGGCAACAGACGATTACCCAGCCAACGCCGACGAGCTTACGGTGACATCAACGGCCATTTTAGGCGACGGTAATCTTCTCAGACGCACAAACGATTCCGGAAACTGCGGTGGAACGAATTCAGCTTGCCACGCCATAGCCAATCACCAAACTTTCGAGTGCCTGACATGCCATATGCCGCACGGCACGACCAATATTTACATGGTTCGCGATACGATACAGACTCCGAATTCCGGCAACCTGGAAGTTGTATTCAAGACCCTCGGAATCGGTGACTCTTTTAACGATCCCGATCCTTCGCCGGGCGATCCGACATCGGGCGTAATGGCTGATTCCACAGACGGCGTATTTACCGGGGTTTGCGAGGTCTGTCATACAACCACCGGGCATCATCGTAACGATGGTTCACAACCACCGCCCAACCATAACGACGCTGTAGATTGCACAAGCTGCCATCCACACGAAGCCGGATTCGCTGTTTCCGGTGGCGGGGAATCAAGCGGCGGACAGGCTTGCTCCTGCCATGGATCGATATTTAATCCTATGAACAGTTCGACTTCGTCCTATCACCATCAGATTAACAGTAACAGCCCCGATTATACCATTTCGTCGAGGACATGCTTAACCTGCCATGTTGACCACGATATTTTCAGGCCGGATCTCAATACGGGATTCGGCGCAAGATCGAGAAACCTCCGCGCCGATATAACATCATCCGTGGTTCAGGGCGACGCGACGGTTTTAGCCAACTCCGATTACTCGTCAACCGGCGCCGGCGGTATCTGTCTCTCGTGTCATACATCGACTCAAACCAAAGCGTTTACACCGCCCGACGGCAGTACCGAAACGCAAGCGATTTCAAAAACGGATTTCGACGCCGCGACTCTGACTCATAACTATAACGTTACATCTACGTTTAATTCCGACGCTTCCACATTCAACGGTAATTGCGTGAAATGCCATAACGACACAATGTCGAAAACGTACCAGTCATCGAGCGGAAATCAATTCAGCGCGCACGATAACCCATACGGAAGAATATTAAATCCGCTGGATTCACCTTCCCCTTCCGATCCTCTTGAGGAAAAGCTTTGTTTCGGATGCCACTCGACCACGCAAAATCCCAATGCCGGTACAAACCAGGATTATTACGGGGTTCAGACGATGTCGACAGCCGCCCTCAATGTGGAAACGGCATTCGGATATGCCTTCGGGCATCCGACCCCCGATTCCTCCGGATTGCACGGCCCGGGGGAAACAGGACCCGATTTCGCCGATGGTAACCGTCACGCCGAATGCCAGGATTGCCACAATGTTCACGCCGCTCAACAGGGCACTCATGACGGTTCGTCGAATCTTGTCTCCAACGCCCTCAAGGGAACATGGGGTGTCGAGCCGACATCATGGCCCGCCGCTCCAATTCCGACCGACAACGGCAACGTTTTCGTCGCGCCTTCCTCTTTCAATCGAGTGGAACCGGCTACAAGAGAATGGCAGATTTGTCTGAAATGTCACTCTAATTATACAACTCTCCCGTCTGGCAATCGAAACCTCGCCGAGGAACTAAATCCGAATTATCCTTCTACTCACGGAATAGTAGAAGCCGGTAAAAATTCGTATTGCAATACTACCACCCTGTTCGAACCCTGGGGCTCGGCCAACGAAGCCGCCTCCGGACCGAACTCCGGAATAGTCTATTGTTCAGATTGCCATAGATCGTCGAATAGCGCCGATCCCGAGGGTCCGCATGGATCCAACATGGAGCATCTGCTGGTGGCGACAATCGTTTCCGACGACCAGGTGGGAACGCCGCTTTGCGATGTCTGCCATAATCCTTATACTTATTGGAGTGGTGATGCCGCCGCCAGCCGATATGGGCAACACCCGTCATCCAGAGGCGGCCATCAAAAGCCTAAAGGCTGTTTCACCTGTCATATGTGGGATTATGCCTGGACGGCTGGCCTGGGAGTGCAAACCAGCGAGGTTTTCACCGACGGTCCGGTATTCGTTCACGGCCAGAATAAGAAGTGGGTTTACATGGACGACGACGGGACTGCCGGATCGCAGGATTCCGTCGACTCATTTATTAATGGGTATCTTGCCAATATCGATTATTCCGCACCCAGTTGCTGGTCCGACGAGAATGCCACCGGTTGTTCACGAAGCCACAACGCGACCGGTTATTAATAACTCCCGGCTGTCGTAAAAGATGAAAATAAATTTCGCCTCTACAAGATTGGCCTTTTTCCTGATAGGCACGCTGGCGATTCTCGTAATAATTTCCGCTATAATCCCTCAAAAAGATATCTCCGAAGATCAGATCGCCGACTTAAAGGAACTTCTCGGAGATGGATATGTAGTTATAGAGAAATTAAAACTCGACGAGATCTACACATCGTCATATTTCTTCTTCCTTCTTGGAATCTTAACCGTTAATATGGCCGCCGGGAATATCAGGCGCTTTAAAATTGTCTATAAAACCGAAAAAACTCTACTCAAAGCAAGACATCTCGGATCGATCTTATTTCACTTTTCAATGATACTGATAATGTTCGGAGTGATTCTAAATTATTTATACAGATATGAGGCTGTTTACGCTCTTACCGAGGGTCAATCCGCGGCTAATTCCACATCTTCTTATTTCCGGGAGTTCAAGGGGCCCGCTTATACCGAATCGGATATCCGCTATCAGCTTCACCTCTATAAAGTAAATGAATCCTACAAGGTTGAAGAATCGTTTACAAAAGCCGCGGAGATTTCCATCGCGACGGAGGACGATCCTGATTCGATCACGGCGACAATTCTGACAAACCACCCCTTGAAATGGGGCGATATAGAGTTTCACATGGGATCTAAAACCGGCTACTCTCCGGAAATCGTTGTTGAGGACAATACCGGGCATCAGCTCTTTAAAAGTTTCGTGCGGCTGGCCTCGCGGAAAATAGAGGGCGAAACTATCCATTACGATTATATCATGATAGGCGAAACCGACATTAAAATAGACATTACAGTCCTTTCGGATACTGTAATTCTCGATTCGCCGGAATATCAAATTACCGTCCATGAGGACGAGCGATTATTGTGCGATACAACGTTGACCGATATAGACATAATCGAATGCGAAGAATTGAAAATTTCTGTTCCTCGTCTCCGTCGATGGTGCTATATTAGCGCCGTCAACAGCCCATTCCAGAACCTGATCTTTTTCGGCTTCTGGTCGGCGCTTTCGGGACTGGCGATAGGGTTCATACCGCGCCTTATGAAGAGTAATTCGAGGAAAGAATGAACGCGATAGAATCGGTTTTCTACTGGACAACTGCCCTGCTTCACGCCGCCACCTTTTCCCTCGTCTTATTCTCCCTGATTTTCAAAAAGACTTCATCGTTCAACGTGGCCAGATGGCTTTTTCTTCTGGCGTTTATTACATTAACCGCGTTTGGCGTTAGCCGCTGGATCCGAACAGGACATCCGCCGTTCGTAACCTTATTCGAGTCCATGATCGCCGCCATCTGGTTTACCCTGTTGATTTTCCATATTGCCAGGTTTAAAGTAAAACAGGTTTCGATCCTTCTGCTTCCGGTATCGTTCATATCTTTTCTCATGATGGGCTGGTCGTCATCGTTGCCCGCCGAAGCCTCTCCTCTCTCCGCCGCGCTGAGTAACGTGTGGCTTTTTATCCACGCCTCCTTCGCCACGTCGGGAGCGGCGGCTTTTCTAATGGGAGCGTCGTTTTCCATCATCTATTTAATGGGAAAAGAAAAGCTCGATAGTATGGAAAGGGTGAGCGCTAAAATTCCGGATTATGATTCATTACCGACAACGATCCTGAATTTTCATATTTTCGGCCTTATCCTCTGGGGCGTGATGATAGTCTCCGGCTCCATCTGGGCGCATGCCGCCTGGGGACGTTACTGGGCCTGGGACCCGATCGAACTCTGGTCGCTGATAAGCTGGTTGCTCTATGGCCTTCTTCTGCACACCAGGCTCGCCTTCAGGCTCTCAAAGCGCCTTTTTTGCTGGCTGACCATATTCGCCGCGACAACTGTCGTTTTTTCGCTATGGGGAATCCAATATATTTACGAGACTATTCATAGTTATGGGTAATATCGCTCGTTTAAAGAATAAAACGATCGCCGTCGCGATAATCCTGTCTGCCTTGCTTGTCGGGTGCGGGGGCGATAATGAGGACGACTATTCGTCGTTGCCGCTATTCGAGCGCGCGGTAACCATCGTCGACGATTCCGATACCCTTCGACCGGCAAGGTTGAAACTCTTCAAAGATACGCTTTATATCAGTTACGTACGCGATTCACGTATCGATCTCTTCACTCCGGATCTCGTTAAAATAAAGACAATCGATCTTGTCGACCCGGAACCGGTTTTTCCCACCGCCTTCGATATTGCCGATTCATCGATATTTATCGTCGATCATGCCAAGCATATAATCGCCGTTTATAACCGCGACGGTTCCTTTCTCGATTCTTTCGGCACACTCCCCGACGGCAAAACCGCGCTCTCGCCTTTCGCCTTGACTTATTTCGGAGGCGTGCTCTACGTATCTGATATTCATCTCGGCAAAGTGCTGGCGGTTTCCATGGTTGACGCGTCGGAAATAACCGAAAAAGGCGAACTAATTCTATCCATACCGGGAGACTCGACCAGAATTATTAAGTTTCCCTCGGCTGTCATGGTCACTTACGACGGTCGATTGCTTACCGGCGACGCCGGAACCGGCGAGATAAGCGTCTTCACCTGTGATGGCCGTTACATCTACGCGTTCGATAATATCAAAACCGAAAAAATGATAGCCCCCCAGGGATTCGCCATGGATAACATTATCGACCCTTCCATGGAAGACAGCCTGTCGTTCGATCCCAGCGGTATTCGTAAATTCGGGCGATACCATGTTGTCGATGCCAACAACGCCGTGGTGCATATGTACAGCCCGTTAGGGCGATATATTGCCTCGTACCCGGGCGATAAATCACTTGTTAAGCCGTCGGATATCGCCATCGACAGGAAAAACGGTAGAATTTACATAGCCGATCCGCAAGCGAAACAGATCCTCATATACAGGTATGGAAAATAAGATGGGCATGATACTCTTGATGGTCAGCAACTATTTTCACGATCTTTCGGTGGCGATTCTGGCCTCGAATATCCTCGCCGTTTATTATGTAGGACGATTTTTGGATAAAAACCCGTCTAATGAAAAAATCGTCCCGGAGCTGTTTAGAAAACTCTCGAAAATCACCTACGGGGCTTTTATCTATATTTTAGCTGCCGGAGCGGTGAGGGCCTATTTCTTCATGGAATTCGAGTGGAACCCCGCGATTGGAAAAGGGCAAGTGACCGCCCTGGTAATCAAACATATTATCCTGTTCACGATCACAGTCTTTGGAATTATCGTCCATTTGAGGTATCATAGGAAGTATGGAAAAATCCTCTAAAAATATCCTTTTCGTAACTCCGCCTTATCATTGCGGAGTGGTCGAGGTGGCCGGAAGCTGGCCGCCTTTGGGATTGCTTTACCTCGGCGCTCAGGCAAAAAAAGCGGGCTGGAACGCCATGATCTACGACGCCATGACCCTGCGGGACGATTTCCGAAAGATAAAAAAGCGGCTGAAAACGATCGATTTCGATATCCTGGCCACTACCGCCATCACCCCTACTTTTCCCGACGCTTCCGAGCTTTGCCACGTCGCCAAGGAGATCAATCCCGATTGCGTGACTATCATCGGCGGCGTCCACCCGACTTTCTGCTACGAGGAAATATTATCCGACGATTCCAACAGAATAGATTACATCATTTCCGGCGAGGGCGAACGCCCCCTCTACGAGTTCCTGGTAAATTTCGATGATCTCGAAAAACGTCATCAAACACCTAATCTTATTTTTCGGGATAACGGTAAAACGACGAAAAACAAAGTCCTGCCCCTCTATGATGATCTCGACGCTCTGCCCGTAGCATGGGATCTTCTCGACTGGGATGATTATAAATATTACGTGATACCGGAATCGCGCCTCGGAGCGGTCTCCACGTCGCGGGGATGCACTTTCAGCTGCACCTTCTGCTCCCAACAACGATTCTGGAATAAGATCTGGCGGGGACGGAAACCGAAATCGGTGGTCGAGGAGATGCGCCATCTTTATGACACGTTCGGAATTAACGTCTTCCTCTTCACCGACGAGTATCCCACCTGTGACCGCGACCGCTGGGAGGAGCTTCTCGATCGCGTTATCGCCGAGGATATGGGAATTTATATTCTCATCGAAACGCGGGTGGAGGATATTGTCCGGGATAAGGATATTCTATTCAAATACAGAAAGGCCGGGATTATCCATGTTTATGTCGGCGCCGAAGCGACCGATCAGGATAAGCTCGATAAAATCAAAAAGGAGATCACTGTCGGCGATTCAAGCGAGGCGATTAAGCTTATCGCGAAGCATGGCATGATCTCGGAGACGTCTTTTGTGCTGGGATTCCCCGAAGAGACCGAGGAATCGATCGAAAAAACTTTCAAAGCGGCTGAGGAATTCAACGCCGATTTCGCTCATTTCCTGGCTATAACCCCATGGCCCTATTCCGATTTTTACCAGGAAGTGAAAGACTCCATCGCCGTTTTCGATTACAGAAAATACAACCTGATAGAACCAATCATTAAACCCGACAACATGACGCTGGATCAGATCGACCTGGCTATTATCGATTGCTATAGACGGTACTATATGCCTAAAATGATGGAGTTTCTGAAAATCAAAGACGACTTCCGTCGAAACTACCTGGTGAAATCGACAAAGCTGATAATGAAATCGTCGTTCTTAATCGGCAAATTCGCCCGCCTCGGGGTTCACCCCAAGGCGGTCATGCAGAAAATGCTCAAAAGCTAAAATTTCGTATTATGACAGCTATAACATAGATCGATCGCCGCCAACTGCAATAGATTGTCTTGCTCTTTGGGATTGTGGACGGTATGGCACGTGGAAACGCATGTCATTTCCGCCCTGGTATTCGGATCGACAACGTCCGTCCCGATCGGATGCGAACGCCCAAGCTCGTGAGTCGTATGGCAGCTTTCCGAACATAAAGAAATAACCGGGCTAATTAAATTGCCGTCCTGTTTTGACCCGTGCGGATTATGGCAATCGACGCATTCAAGGCTTTCATGCCCTTCGCTCGATACCGGCTTTCCCCTCGACGTATGACAGGATTGACAGAGATCATCGCCTGAGTAAGTGGTTATATTATGTTGTCCGGCCGAGACCGGACTCTTCCCGGTTTCGTGGCAAAACAGACAGTCCTCACTGTCCTCAATAAAATGCGATAATCGCGAATCGATTTTAGCCTGATGACATTTCTCGCAGTTGAGTTCGCTATTTTGCCCGCTAACGGCCACTCCCAGCAGGAATGAAAATACGAGTACTGTTTTAAGAAGGAACCGCATACCCCTCCCTTTTTTCTGCGCTCCGTTAATCGCGATCCTAATTCACATCCCGCGGGTCCGCCGTGCGGCGAGAATTGCCGATCGCTCTTATCCGAAAAACCTCCGGATTTTCGATTTCTCACCTCGGTATAACCGCAATGGCCGTGCCAAAAAAATATGGGTGAAACATGTTGAAAACAAAGGGGATACGGGCGCTACCGAACCGATTCAAATGGGGAAATCTTGATAAAAGAGGGATATTTCCTATATATTCCTAAAATTCAAGTTAAAATGTAAAGGATGCCATACTACGAGGGTCGATTCTAATAAGTATGATAAGATGAATTTTTTTATCGGATTATCTACAAAATTCGCGAAGATTAATCGAGTTCACTCGACTACTATTTCAACGATTCCTTTGCCTTCGTTCTCTGACAACCAGCTATCTAACGCCTCGTTGTTTTTCTCATCAACGGTTTTTCTCAGGATTTGATTATGGTCCTTCGCTATGAAGTTTTCCTGTTCGATGATAGCGTTTTCGGTTCTTATACTTTTCAATTGTCTCGATGATAAAATCTTTCCGGCCAGGTAGGCGGTTATCGTCATGCCCGCTCCCAGAGAAATTAAGAAATCCGCTTCGTTAGAACCATCCTTGCCCATTACGAGTCTGGCCAGAACCCCCTGTCCGGTGGGAATTATGATAAAAGATTCGGCTAAATTGTTAAATTTCTCTTTTGTCTTCTCCGCTTCCTTTTCCTCCCGGAAAGCTCTCGTCTCTTTATATTCCAGCCCGAGCTCTTCGGCTGTCAGGTTCGACGGTTTCTCGGAGGCCATCAAAAAACTCATTCTCAGATTGGCATTTCCGGTAAAATTATATTCGTATTCCAACGGGTCGTGACCATTCAGGGTAGCCGTGAACGTATGAACTCCCGCGGCGATCTCCATTTCGAAAGGCGTGATCTTGCCGTCGGATAAGTCGTCTATCCTCACCGAAACGCTTTCCGGAATCGAGAAAACCGAGATGTGAATCTTCTCCGCCGGGAATTCCGCTGTTAAAATCGTATCGGCCCTAACCGGCTCGACAAAGAAGATATCGAGAGTAGTGACCTGCCCCGCTACGGCCATAATCTGTTTCTCTATTAAAGTAAAATCGTCGGCCTCGAATTTAAAAATATGCTCGCCCCGGGTAACGTTTAATATAAACCACGTATCTTTGCCAAGGGGATTGTCATAGGAGTCCGTTTCGATACGGTTGCCATCAAGCGATAGCCGAACCGCGTCGATATCCACCCGCAACCTGACAACTCCCGTTTCTCCGTGTTGCTGAGCGACAACAGGGATTCCGAGAAATAGCGCCGTAAGAAAAGATCTGAGAAATAGTCCCATTACACCACACAGAAATTACATTTTCTAACCTGCTGAAAAGATACCGCAATATCCCCTAAAGTCAAGCTTTACATGCGCCTACGTAACTCGGACATGTCCCTCTTCTATTGATTGGCGGGTCTCGATTCCAGCCGATCCGTCTTTACCTGATCCGGTGCCAGGAACATGATCGCGGCTATATTATATCTTGCTCCGAACGGGTACTGAGTAATATATTTCTTATCGACCTGATTATGGGAAAAATCAATTTTACCAAAACCGCCACCGGGGAGTTGATAACCTCCCTGGATAATTCGAAATACTCCTATCTAAAAGATGATAGCGATAAGAAAATTTCCATTCTAAAAGAGCTTGCGAATCGTAAGATCAAAAGCCCCTCAGTTATTATCAATTTTCACGAAATCCTCTGTTTCATGCAGGCATACCCCGGCAACGCCGCCATTTCCGGAATGGTTGATTCATCGCTTTCGGGTTTCCATAGGAGAATTAATCTTTTTAAAGAGATAAACGGACCGGAAGACGATAGAATCGATGAAACCGGCATGGTCGATACGCTTATCAGGTACCCTTACAGCTACAACATGGCCCGATGGCTTTCCGAGCATTTTCTTTCGGATATCGATATCGATTGGGACGATTACTCCGAAAACGAAAGAGATCCGATATCCGGGCTATTAAACCTTCTTGCTCTTTACGTGGAAAACGACGGTATAGACAACGAGGATATCACCAGCCAGGAATGGGTGGAGAAGGCCCGCGGAAAAAACCAGACATCATTGGCGTGGCTTCTGGGCAGAATGGAAGCCGCGAACATCTCGGATTCCTTAAAACAGTATCTCTACGATAACGCCGAAATCGGGTTGAAATGGAACTTGGGATTCAGCGACGCTTCCCGGACTCTGGCCAGAGTGCCGGTTAAGCCTGTTTTCTATCAAAGATCCGAACTTAAAAAATCACGTGTCGATCTGAGAAACGCCTGGAGAAAAACGGGACCCGCCATAAAACCGCTCTCAGCCGAAGCCGGTCGAACAGTAATAAACAGGTTGATCAAAGCGCTTCTCCCGCGGCATAGGGAGCTATATCCGGTTCTCTTCGCCAACCCCCATGAGGTCTATGAAACTTCGCCCGGTAGAGGCCTTCGGATTTACATTCTCGGTATGAATCCCGAAAACCGCATGCCGCTGGAGACCAATTACAGCGCTCTTCTCGTAAAAAATGGCGTCCCGATAGGTTACGGGATAGCGGTGCTGTTTTTCGACCAATGTGAAATCGCGATCAACGTATTCGATACTTTCCGTTCAGGGGAGGCGTCGATAATATTCGATCATTTCTTCCGGGTCTTCTACCATAATTTCGGCGCCAGGGCGTTTATCATGAGAAAATGGCAGGTCGGGCACGAAAACGAGGAGGGGCTTAAATCGGGTTCCTTCTGGTTCTACCACAAACTCGGATTCCGTTCCATCGCGCCCGATATCGCCCGGCTGGCCGAATCCGAGGCTAAAAAGATCCGCGGGAACCGATCTTATCGCACCGATTTAAAAACGTTAAAAAAACTCGCTCTAAGCGATTTGGTTATAGATTTAAAAACCAAACCCCGAAAACCTTTTGAGGAGATCAGGGTTGCCGATATCGGAATGGCGGTGACCGAGGCGATCGCCCGGGATTACGATGGCGACATCAAAAAAGCGGAGAAATCGCTTAACCTGAATGTCGGGAAATGTCTCGGCAATCCGAATCGCGCCTCGTGGAACAATGCCGAAAAGCTGCAATTGGCGCGATGGCGCCCGCTTCTTGGGATTATTCCCGATCTGCGCCATTGGAAACGTTCCGAGAAATCGGCGTTGCTGACTGTAATCCGCTCGAGGGGAACGCTTAGAGAAAGGCGATACGTAAGGCTCCTTCAAGCCCACAGCCGCCTGAGAACCGCCCTTGAGGAGATATCTCGATCGGGATCAGGTCAAATCTGAGGCGTAAATAGCCGATACTCTGTCGATATTCTTCTTTTACTCTTGCGAATATGATTTAAAGTTTTATATTATCACGTTTTCGGCGATTTTGCCGAAAGCATAGGTAGAATGAGAGAAAATGGAGAGATGATATTATGATGCAGACGATGCGGAATTCCGCGAAAATAGTGTTCTTCATAGTGCTGGTCGCTTTCGCCGGATTTATGGTCCTTCAGGGTTTAACGTCCATATTTTTAGATCAGACCGCAGGACAAAAGATAGCGCCGCCCGGAGTAATCGGCGAGATCGACGGCAGGCCGATTCCCCTCGCTTATTTCGAAAACGCTTACCGTCCGCGGTTTCGCGATCTTCTACAAGAAAACGAGGATCCCTCCGACGAGCAGTTACAGCGGATCAGGGACGAGATCTGGAATAATCTCACTACGGTAACATTGCTCGAGCTCGAGGCGGAACGAAGGGGAATAGACGTCACCAACGCCGAAATTGTCGAATACATGAAAATAAGCCCGCCGAGCGACATGCAAGGCATGGCCGAATTCCGAACCGACGGCCGGTTCGATGTCTCGAAATACCAGGGCTGGCTTCGGCAAGCGGCGGCATCGAACGATCCCCAGATAATCTCCTTTCTGGCCGGTTTCGAAAACCAGATAAAACAGCAGGTAACTCTTTCGAGATTGCAGGAATTCGTAATCTCCATGATCAGGGTCACCCCCGAAGGGGTCCGACGCGATTATATCGAAACAAACGAAAAGATGAAGGTCAGATATTTTTATATTCCCAATTCGGATTTTATCGAATCGGTAACCGACGCCCCCGAAAAAGAACTGCTGGCCAAATACGATATAGACAAAGAAAAATATAAAAATCCCGCGAAAGGAGCTGTTTCTTACGTCTCGCTTCCCAAGGCTCCCGGTGACGCTGATTTCGCGCTTCAAAAAGCTATAGCCGATTCGTTGTATAAAGAACTTGCTTCGGGCGTCTATTTCCCGACCGTAGCGAAAGATTTCTCAGACGACAAAGGATCCGGCGCCAGAGGCGGGGACCTCGGCTGGTTCAGCGAGGGGATGATGGTCGATCCTTTCTGGCAAGCGGTAATCAAGATCGAGAATGTCAACGATATTACGCAACCGCTCAAAACCAGGTTCGGCTGGCATATTATAAAGCTCACAGGGAAAAGACAGAGCGAACCCGATAGCCTGACCGGCGAGGTAAAAGACGAATACAAAGCGAGCCATATTCTTCTAAAAGTAGACCTTTCACCTCAAACCCTGGCCGATATCGAGGAGAAGCTCAATAGATTCATTGGTGACGCCACTCTTAATGGGTTTGTTGAAGCCGCCGAGGATTTAGATCTCGAGGTTACCGTATCCGATCTGTTTAACAGGGACGGTTATATCAAGGGAATGGGAAACGTAAAGGAGATGGCCGATTTCGCCTTTGACGCTAAGAGGAAAGACATCTCACCGGTTATCACCACCAGGAGCGCCCTTATGGTTTGCGGCCTGGCAGAAATCACGCCGGAAAGTATCCCGCCTTTCGAGGAAGTAAAGGACAGGGTAAGAGAATCCTACCTGTTGGCGAAAAGAATCGACGCCGCCTATGTAAAAGCCGGGGAATTCGCCGCGGAATTCGGTAAGGGCAAAACTTTCGATGAAGTAGCTGAGATGGCCGATAAGGGAATCCAGGATACAGACTACTTCGCCCGCCACAAATTTATCGCCAGGGTCGGTTCCGACCCATTTTTCATCGGCGCGGCATTCAACATGACACCTGAAAACCGGTACTCGAAAGCTGTCAGGGCGCGCTCCGGGGCTTATCTTCTCGAATATGTGGATCGTCAATTGCCCGATACGGCATTTTTCAGCGCCAACTCCGATTCGCTCACAACAAACGCTTTGAATACCAAACGTCAGAACGCCTGGCCTAAATTCGTAAATTCGTTGAGGAACAACGCCGAGATAGTGGATTATCGACAGTTTTACTATGGCGGCTAAACGTCCATTAATTACGATTATCATAATAGCCGCTATCGTCACGATAGCGGCTTTACAGTATGGGCGATTTATCGAACTAACTTCGCGGCAGGAAAAACTCGACGATCTGAAATTTATAAAAACGTACGTGGAGCTTTCGATCGCGAAAGATGAAATCGATGAGCTGGATTCTTTCGAATCTATTCTCGACAGCCTCTTTATGGAAAACGAAACCGATTCTTTATGGATGCGCGAATACTTAAAAAAGATCGGTGATGATACCGATAAACGTCAGAGAATCTGGCAGGCGATACTGGACACTTTAAACGCCGGCAGGGGAAAACACCGACGTTGAATCGAGCTTAGCTTTCGATATCGTCCAGGGTGAACGCGGATTCTATATGATTTATCCGCGGCGCGCCTCCCTCCTTCCAGAGAATCCCTATGACATCAAAACGTATCTCCTCGGGAAATTTATCAAGTTGAGAGATATATTCCGACGCCGCCTCGGCTATTCGCTTGCGTTTTGTGTAGCCTACCCTGATCTCCGGAGGGCCGAACAGGTTTCTCCGGGAAGCCTTGACCTCGATAAAAACCAAAGCCCCGGCTTTCCTTGCCACGATATCGAGTTCGAAACGGCTCAACCGCCATTTGGTTGCCTCTATCTCGTATCCTTCCGAAACGAGATATTCGATCGCTGTTTTCTCGGCGGCATCGCCGAAATCTTTCTTACCTATGGTTTCTCTCCCTAACGAAAAACGATAACGCCGTTACGACAATAGTAGCCAGAAATAGACGGGACACTAAAACTATTATGCCGTTAGCCCCCAGCGATACGAATATCATGGTATCCTCGAACACGGCGTGGCATAACCCCAGGTAAACCGCCACCATGAAACGTTGATTCCCCTTTATCCGTCCGGCACTCGATTCCCCTATCAAAACCCCTCCGCCGTAGGAGATGCCAAAAAGCACCCCGGCCAGCAGCGGGTAAATCGAATCGCGTTTGAATCCCAAATGTTTTGCCGGACGATAGATGATGTTAGTCAGCATGTCTATGAACTTATATTCACGGGAGACTTCGAGAAGTATCATCAACGGCACTACGATCAGGAATACTTTCAATAGCAGGAAAAACAGGCCTGACGAAGTATCACCGATAAATTGTATCGTTATGCCGGCCATGCCAGATTGAGAACGAAACCGGCGAAGAGCGAGAAGACTACCCTCATCGCGGTTACGTAAAAAGGTTTCGCCCGCATCCTGCTGACAATCGCGGTTTCCATGATCTGTGAATGCGATATACCGAGGATTAACGCGACTATAGTCATCTCCCTGGCGGTCAAATTAAGATCGGCCAGTACCGCCGCGGAGGCGTAGAGATTGACAACGGTTCCGGTGACAATGGCCAGGGCCGCCTCGCCCGGTAAACCTAAATATTTCATATATGGCTGAAAAACGGCGCCCAGGTAGTCGAAAGCCGGCGTCTGCTTTAATATTGCCACAAAAATATAAACCGGGATCATTATACAGCTTAACTGAACGAAAACGCCCAAGCCTCGCTTAAACCCCGTATTTACAGAACCAATAAATCTGTTTTCGATAATCGCCCCGATTTAGGAAATACTACGCGGATGTGATACGATCTATTTCGTCCCAGAATCCCGGGTAGATAGCGTCAACACACTCGGCGTCTTTGATAACCGTGGGACCGTCGGCGATAAGCCCCGCGATGGCGAAAGCCATGGCGATCCTGTAATCCCCGAAACTCTCGATCTCAGCGCCTTCTAATTTATGCGTTCCGTCGATTGCCATCCCATCGTCAAGCTCTCCGACCTTAACCCCCATCTTCCTCAAATTGGAAGATATCGATTTTATTCTGTCGACCTTTTGATTTCGAAGCTCGTAAGCGTCCCGAATAACCGACGTTCCCTGTGCCGAGGCGGCCACTATGGACATCACCGGAAGCTCGTCGATAATGCTGGGTATGAGTTCCCCCACCATTCGACGTCCCTTGATCTGCGCCGATTTAATCTCTATAGTTCCGTACGGCTCGAATCCGAACTCACCCTTTTTTTCGACGGTGATAGGGGCTCTCATTTTCTCCAGGACGTCGGCAAAACCAAGGCGGGTATTGTTAAGGCTGACATCCTCGACCTTCACAACCGCGTCCTTCACAAGTAATCCGGCGACAATAAAATGAGCCGCCGCCGAAATGTCGCCCGGGATCCGTATCGGTTTGGGCTGGATAGCCTGCCCGCCCAAAATGGTATACATATCCCCTTTAATATCGGGGGAAACATTTCCGGTTTCTTTTTTAAACCGCTTAATCAGCGGGTCCTCTTCCGACGGTTTCGGTTCGACCCGGCTTTTTTTCAATCTCACTCCAAAATAGGTCAAAAGTCGTTCGGTATGATCCCTGCTCGAGATTCTCTCTATAATTTCGGTTTTACCTTCGGCAAAAAGACCGGCCATGAGAAGCGTGCCTTTAACCTGAGATGACGAGACCGGCATAGCGTAATTAATACCAGAAAGTTTGGCGCCTTTTATCTTCAACGGCATTCTGAAGTTGTTCGATTCGAATTCGGCGCCCATATTAGTCAAAGGTTCGATCACCCGTCTCATGGGAAGATTACAAATCTGCTCACCGCAGATCAGTTCGGATTCGAATTCGGAGGCGGCGAGTATTCCGCAGATAAGACGAGCCGTGGGAACCGAATTGCCGACATCGAGAGGACTGTCCGGTTGTACGAGCCCCGCAAGCCCTTTCCCGTTAACCGTTAATGTCGTGCCCTCTAATTCCCATTCCACGCCCAGTCGAGACAGGCATTCGAGAGTTGTCATAATTTCGTAGCCGGTGGCGAAATTCTCAACCTTCACCATCCCATCGCAGATCGCGGAGATAATGGCGGCTCGATGAGAAATAGCCGTATCGCCGGGAAGCCGAATATTCGCTCTTAGTTTTGTTATCGGATTAATTACCTTGTCCATTTTAGCTCGTTATCCCATATTTGTTTAATGTGAATTTTATTTTTCTCTTACATCATTTCAGGCGCGGCAATACCCAGCAATTGCAGCCCCGAGTGCAAAACCGTGTTAACGCATTTCGCCAATGCCACCCTCGCTTTCGCGGTCTCCCCATCCGACGATAGAATTCGATCCTCCGGTGATCGATACTTCTGGTAATATGTGTTAAAAACACCACAAAGCTCAAGCAAAAAAACCGCGATATGTTGTGGTTCGAATTCCTCGGACGCCTTTATTATAGTATCGGGAAATAAAGACAATTTTTTAGCAATAAAGTATTCTTCGGGCAAACGCAACAGCGCGGCGTCACCGTAAGATGAGATATCCTGACCGTATTTTCTTAAAACACTGCAGATTCTGGCGTGAGAATATTGCAAATATGGCCCGGAATACCCCTTGAAATCCAGCATCTTTTCCCACTCGAAAGAGATATCGCTGTCGCGCTTGTAAGCCAGATCGGCGAAAATCACCGCGCCCACGCCGACATCGAAAGCGGTTTTATCGCTATCGGGCAAATCCGGGCTGCCTTCCTCTATTATCTTTTTGGTCTTCTGCACTGTTTTCGAGATAACGTCCTCGAGGATCACAATGTTCCCACGCCTCGTGGACATCATTTCGTCCCCGAGCTTGATCCAGCCAAAACTGACATGGTGGCAATCCGACGACCAATCGAGCCCCATTAGCTCCAAAACCTTGAAAAGCTGGCGGAAATACAATGATTGAGCGACCCCCACCACATAGATCATCTTATGGAAGTTGTAGGTTTTCTTCCGGTATATGGCAGCCGCCAAATCTCTCGTGGCATAAAGAGTTGTATCGTCGCTTTTGCGAACCAGCATGGGAGGCATATTGAATTTCTCGAGATCCACAATTGTAGCTTCCCGGCTTACCGAAAGAAGCCCGGCATCCCGAAGAGCTTTCTCGGTTTCGGGTATCTTATCTATATAAAACGATTCTCCGGCCTCGCTGTCGAACTTGACGCCAAGCAAATCGTAGATTTTCTTGAACTCTCCCTTGCTCAGATCCGAAAACCTTTTCCACAAAACGGTATTTTCAGGATCTCCCTCCTCGAGTTTCTTGAATTCCGCCCTTATGGCGTCCTCGATCTCGGGATCCTTTTCCCTTTCCTGATGAACCTTTACGTATAAATCGTAAAGATGTGAAATGGGATCGGCGCTCAGTTTGGATTCGTCGCCCCAACGCTTATAGGCATAAAGAAGATTACCGAATTGAGTCCCCCAGTCGCCGAGATGGTTTATCCCGACAACGTCGTACCCGAGATAAGCGTAAATCCTTTTTAACGCGGCGCCGATAACCGTGGACCTCAGATGGCCGATCCCGAATGGTTTGGCGATATTCGGAGCGGAATACTCGACCACGACCGTCTTACCCGAGCCCATCTCGCTCTTACCGTAATCATTGCCTTTTCCCATTATCTCGGAGACGACATCGCCAATCAACGACGCGCGATTGAAAAAGAAATTAAGATATGATCCGTTGGCTTCAATTCTCTCAACCGGATCTATGGGGGTAATGGCGCTTTGAAGATCAGCGGCGATCGCCTGGGGCGATTTTCGCAGCCGTTTGGCCAGGGAAAAACATGGGAAGGCTAGATCTCCCATATCCTCCGACGGCGGCGTTTCTATCAACGGCTCTATTTCAAGCGGATCAAAACCGATCTTGTCGGCGATAGAAACGGCTATATGATTTTTGTATTTTTTCAAATTTGATAAAACCCTGTAAACGCTATCCGGCTCGGACCGGATTGATAAATTTCATCTCCTATATGCCAGCGCGTCAGAAGATTTCCTCCGGGCATAGCCGCGACAATATTGTTATCGGTTAACCCCAGCATTCGAGAAACAACGGTCACCGCCGCCGCTCCCGAACCGCACGAACGAGTGGCTCCCGAACCCCTTTCCCAGGGCATTACGGCAATTTTCTTTTTCGATTCGACTCGCGCGAACATAACATTGATTCCGTCTTTGAATTCGGGGCTTTTTTCGATCTCCATCCCCTCTTTTTGCCAGTTATAATCAAAATTGTCAACGAAAATAACGGCGTGAGGATTGGGCATGGCCACGCAATAAAGCGTCCTGGATTTACGCCCGACCCGCAGGCGAATCCCCATACAATGTTTCGCGTTGCCCCTGTACCCGATATCGCCGGCCTCGAATGAAGGTCCTCCCATGCGCAAACCGGTTTGCGCCGAATCAGATCCCGCTTTCAACAATTCAAGATCATATTCGCCCCATTTTGTGGATATTTTATAGCGGCGACGATTTTTCTTTAATGTTTTTCTTATAAATAAAACCGTACCTCTTAAACCGTTGCAGCATAGTTTGGCCACCGAACCGTCGCTGTTGAATATCCCTATCCCCGCTGACCCCGAATCGATAATATCGACAACTATCAAACCGTCGGAACCGACTCCCTTGTTTCTATGAGAAATCCGGCGGGCGAAGGCGTTCAAGCCCATTTTCAGACGAGATACGGACTCCCTGCGGACGTAGATATAGTCGTTTCCCGCGTTGTCGATTTTTATGAAAGGTATATCCATATCTTCGCTAAATTCCGGTTATAACGCCGCCCTGATAACCCCCGCCAGCCGTTTAACGCCCTCTATGATATTTTCCTCGGTAGCGTTACAGAAATTCAACCGCAACGTCGCGTCATCAGGCGCCGCGCTGTAGAAATACTTGCCGGGCACATAAGCTACGCCGGCATTCAAGGCCTCGGGAAGCAAGCCCGACCCTGAAACTCCCGCGGGTAATTTGACCCAGAGGAATAGCCCGCCCTCCGGTTCGGTCCAGGTAACACCATCGTTGAAATATGTGCGCAATGCCTTAAACATCACGTCGCGGCGGATACCATATGCTTTTTTCATGGTCTCGATATGCTCTTCGAGACCGCCGTCTTTCGCGAATTCATAGATGACATACTGCGCGAATGTATTAGTGTGAAGATCAGTGGCTTGTTTCATTCGCTCGCAAAGGGCGATTACATCCGGCTCGGCCGCTATCCAGCCGATACGAAGCCCCGGAGAGATGATCTTGGAAAATGTCCCCAACTGGATGACATGCTCTCTGCTCATCGCTTTCAACGACGGTACATGCTCGCCTATATAGCGAAGTTCCCCGTAGGGGTTATCGTCGATTATGGGAATATCGTATTTAATGGCCAGTTCGATCACGGCTTTGCGCCGCTGGTAAGACATAGTTATCCCCGACGGATTTTGAAAATTGGGAACCAGGTAGATTAAGGTCGGTTTGTTTTCGATAATCTTTTTATCGAGATCATCGGGAAGCATACCGTCGTTATCCGTGGCGACCGATACGAATTTGGCCTTATAGAACGAAAAAGCCTGGATAGCTCCCAGGTAGGTCGGTTCCTCGGTTAAGACGACCGAACCTGGCTCTAAAAAAACTCTGCCGACAATATCGAGGCCCTGTTGAGCGCCGCCGGTTATCTGGATAGAGTCCGGCGAGTATGCCGGCCCGCCCGCTGATATTCTATCCGCAATATACTGTTTTAAAACTGGAACGCCGGTTGTAAGTGAATACTGCAAGGGGTCGGGACCGTATATGTCCAGAACACGGATACAAGCATCCTTAATCTTATCGATAGGGAAAAGTTCGGGCGCGGGCAATCCTCCGGCGAAATTTATCACTCCCGGTTTTGACGAATCCTTGAGAATCTCTCTGATTATCGAACTATGCAGCTCTCTGGCGCTGCTTGAAAACTGCCAACGGTTTATTATCGATTCCGATTTCTCTAACACGTTTTCGCTTCCCATCTTAAACCACCTTCATCAAAAATATCATCCTCTAACACAATAAAAAAAAGAGGGCAAAATAAGTCAAGGATAATCGGGTCATGTCAGATGCGAACCGGCGAAAAATATCGATTCCTCGCCATATCTGTCCCTCAATCCGTCAAGGAGCTTATCCAGACGATCATCCCTTCGACGAGGCGTGTTTTCACAAAAAAGATCCTGATCATCCGGAGCACGTCGTTCCCTGAGGTTGCAGACATTTACACCTATTAACCTGATGGGGTTATCCAAAAACCTGTTTTTCAATAGCAACTCCTTGGCAGTTCGATAAATTACCTTTTCGCTTTCGAAATACTTACTCAATGTTCGCGCCCTCGTGACCAGTTTGAAATCTGCTTTCCTGACTTTCAACGTAACCGTCCTGGCCTCGTTTCCGGATTGCCTCAACCGCCGCGATGTTCTATCCGAGAGGTAAAGAAGCAACCCCAGTACCTCATCAGGGTTGTCAGTATCTTTGAAAAACGTATGTTCATGCCCCATCGATTTGGCGTCGTGCTCGACATGGCTGGCACGAACGTCATCATCGCCATACCCGTTGGCCATTTTGACCAACGCCGGCCCCATTATCCCGAACATCTTCTTGAGCATCGCCTCCGACGATTTCGCCAGGTCGCCTATGGTCATGATTCCCGCCTTGTTTAACGCTTCCACCGCTTTCGGCCCGATCCCCCAGAGATGCCCCACCGGCTTGACCCACAAAAACTGCTTAACTCGATTCGGGGTTATGACCACAAGACCGTTCGGCTTATCCGACGATGACCCCATTTTAGCGATAAACCGTTTAGGGGCTATCCCCACTGACGCTGTCAGGCCGTATTCGCTTTTTATATCGTTTTTGATCGCAATGGCCAGCTTTTCAGGCCCGCCGTACCGTTTATATACGCCGGTTATATCCAGGAAAGCCTCGTCGATTGAGACCGGCTCGACGTTGGGGGAGTATTTTTTCAGGACATTCAGAATCTGCACCGAGAGATACGAATACTTCCCCCCGGAGGTATCGACATAGACAGCGTCGGGGCAAAGCCGCGCCGCCTCCTTCATAGGCATGGCCGAATGCACCCCGTAGTTGCGGGCCTCGTAGGAGCAGGTGGAGACCACCCCCCTCGATTCCTTCGTCCCGCCAACAATCACCGGCCGTCCCCGAAGATCGGGATTGATACTCTGCTCGACCGCCGCGAAGAAAGCGTCCATATCCAGGTGCAGGATCACCCGGTGGCCTTCCCAAGCCGTTTTTTCGTTCACTCCACCCATATTTTATTCAATACCCATGCCGTGTTGCGCTCGTCGTATGCCAACTGGAAAAAATTCGATGACGAATCCAATACCGCGAAATACCGGATCTTATGCGCCCCCACGTCCGATTTCCAGGCCCCGGTGACCTGCTTTACGCTGATAGACCGTCCGTTCCAACGGAACCGGATCGGCCTCATTCGCCCGCCCTCGAAAAGAGCTATGACATCAACTGATTCTTCGATATCCTGGTACACACTTGCCCCCGCTTTTGCGCGCCGATTATTTTACAAATTCACGGGATTTTCCCTATCGATCTCCCATTTGAGAGGATTTTCTTGGATATAATTTCTGATTTTATATAGATCCCGTTCGTCCCTGATTATATGATCATAAAAATTTCTCTGCCAAACCCTCATGCCTGGTGTTTTGCGTATAATATTGATCTGACGGGATGTGGCGCCCTTAAACCCCCTGACAATAGCTCCAATCGTTTGAGAAGGTGATTTTAATTTTTTACTATAAGTTCTTCCATAAGTAATGTTAGCGTTTTCGAAGGGCTGTTGTAGGGGCGTATTGCAATACGCCCCTACAACTTGACTTTGTTTATGATAAAATCTCCAATTTATAATTATTATACCATGCATATGGTTCGGCATTATGACGTATTCGTCTAACTCTATATTATTTCTAAGATTAGATGTATTCAACCAGGCAGTTTCAACAATCCGCTTGATCTCCTCGTCCTCGAAAAGCAACAGGTGTTTATGCGTACATATGGTTACAAAATATGCCCCCTCCTGCGAATAATCATAACCCTGTAACCGTATTGACCGCCTGCTGGGTAATTTCTCATTATTTTTCATCATTCTTTCCATATTCCGTAGGGGTCGATCTCAGATCGACCCGAAAACCAGGTCAATCGCCATAGTTTCATTTCTTTCTGGTTGCTTTTTTTGCGGCTTTCTTCTTGGGCATTTTTTTCTTGGCCGCCGTTTTGGGAGCCTTCAAGATTTTCGGTGCTCTTAATTCACTTGGGCTTTCCTCTCCTACGTAAACGAACTCAACTCGAACATTATCAGGAACGTCAACAGATTCAGGTATTGTCTGTCTGGTTTTTCCGTCATAGAAAATCAATAGATAAACTGTATCAACAATATCTGGATTTACTCCTTTCACATCAGACAGATAATCTTGTGCTTGTCCAATATCCGTTTTTAAATCAGTCGGAGTATAACTTGTCTTGCCTATAATCTGTTTGAGTTCAATTAATACCGAATTGTTCCACCTAAGATCAATACCTGGGGCAGATAGAATATCTGGGATGCTTTTACCTATTTTAAAATTTACGAGTGGAAAATAACCGTGGTTAAACAAAAATTCTTCTATAACTCTTGATATTTTTAACTCCCTGTTCTTTTCTTTAGGCTTAGGAAATTCATCTTTTTTTATCCACCTGCAGTAGGTAAGTAAGCGACTCATGAGAAAGCTCTTGGATTCGGACGACATGAGAAATTTATCAATAGCATGGTATAGATTTTTGCAATCCTGAATAGTGTCGAAGTTCTCTACATCAGGGGGCGAAATTCTATGTCTCTCTATAGTCTGCCTTACAACATCTCCAAAATCATTGTCTTTAAGAGTTGATAAATATGTGGCTTCTGATAACAAATAAACAGGCAATAAATTAATAAGAGAATCTGCACCATCATATTCGGCTTTACGTCTTAAGAATGCTATCAACATTCGTTTACATTCAAAAATCTGACCTAAAGAATTCTGTATTATATCCATTCTACAAAAGCTGGATTTGATACTCGCATTTTCAAAAATGGTTTTAATCATATGTTCTATAGATTCCAAGCCCCATTCGGTACAGGCGACTTCTGCATGTTTTTCAAATTCTCTAAGTGCTTGTAGATATTGGTCCAATGATAAATTTCCATCAACGATATCAGGACCAGACAATTGAAAAGGGTTATCAAAGTTGGCCTGTTTTCCTTTAATTATCTTTCCAAATTCCTTATCAATAAGCCCTACTCGATCTATTTCATTAATAATATTTTTGACAGCCTCCATAACGTTAATTTTTATCTGCTTAAATTTCTCTGAACTTTTAAAATCTTCATGAAATCGAGCTAAACTCAATAAAAACTCCTTGAGAAAAGGCTCAGAGAATAAAGCATGTAAGAAGTTGATAATAAGTCGATCTCGCTCCTCCTTGAAGTCGCCTTGGAAGTTTTTTATTTCTTCATACCGTCGCTCCAACTCCTTCCGAATTATATCAATCCTCATATTCACCACATCACACCTCCTTTATTCCCGTTCGTAGGGGTCGATCTCAGATCGACCCGCTCCCCTTTTAGGGCAGATCTTAGATCTGCCCCTACGGGTTATATTCAATAAATCTCATATTCTCAAATATTTCCTACATCTTCCGCAACAGGCCGATCACCTTGCCGGCGATCGAAAAACCGGGCGTGTTCTTCTCCACGATTATCGGGCCGTAATTGACATTGGCCGGCTCCAATCGTATACGCTTTTTCTCCGGGAAAAACTTCTTGACCGTGGCCTCGTCGCCGATCTGCGCCACCACCATATCGCCCGGATCGGCCATCGGCTGCCTTTTGACCAGCACGAAATCACCATCGAATATGCCGGCGTCGATCATGGAATCACCCTGCACTTTCAACGAGAAAACCTCCTCGCCCGATACAAAATCGCGGTCGATCAAAAAACTTCCCTCGATATTCTCCTCTGCCCAGATAGGAGTGCCCGCGGCCACCCGACCGACCCACTGGATCTCCCGGAACCTATCCGACGATATCATCTTATCGCCCTCTTTCAGGATCTCGATCCCGCGGGAGGTGTATCGATCGCGATGGATATACTCTTTGCGCTCCAACGCCTCTAAAACGGCCCTGACACCGTTTGTGGAACGTATGGAGAACCGCACGCCGATCTCCCGTATGGATGGCGGCCGCCCCTTGCCCCGAATCATCTCCTTGATGAACTCGAATATCTCACGTTGCCTGGCGGTTAAGTCCTTGGCCATGATATCCCTCCTCTAGTTGGAATTTTTCAATCATTGGTATGTTGATAAGGTCATTGCGAGGATCCGCCACAGGCGGAGACGAAGCAATCTCTAACTTATTTGCTTTAAGAAAAGTTAGATTGCTTCGTCCCTCCGCCGAAAGCGGCGGGACTCGCAATGACAGACATTCAGTTTTTTTCAACAAGCTCATTATCCACTCATTTGTTTCCTGCAATAAAATATACTGTTCATATGTTCAATCGTCAAGAAAAAAATAATATTTAACAAAAAAGAAATGTTAAGGATGCGGCTTCAGATAACCTCTTGCAACTCAACAGATTTGCTTTCGGCGGCCTTGACAGGGAAATAAACTGAAAATTCCGTACCGGACCCTTCCGGGGAATCCACCTCGGTTCTGCCGCCGAGATGATCGATAATCCTGGCCACAATGGACAGCCCCAATCCGGTGCCTCCCTGCTTGGTGGAGAAGAACGGATCGAAAACTTTGTCTCTGACATTATCGGGAATTCCAGGACCATCATCGGCAACCACTAACCTGATCATATCCCCCGATTTATCGTCGGGATAATCGTCGGTATAAATTCTGATCCTCCCCGCTCTCCGGTCCATCGCCTGCGCCGAGTTCAATATCAGGTTCCAGAGCACCTGCCTGATCTGATCCTCCCCTCCGGCAATCATGATAACCGGCCTGTGAAGCTTATAAGTTATTTCAACCTTATCGCAAGCCTCGTTGCCCCTGGCCAGATCGATCACTTCGGGGACTATCACTCCAAGATCGCATCTGCCGGATCTTCCCTTATCTATCCGGGCAAAATTCAAAAAATCGGAGAGTATAGTATTCAGGCGCGATGTCTCTTTTAATATGAGTTCCATGAGACGAAGATTCTCTCCCCGCGGATCGAGATCGTCCTTTAATACCTCCACCGATCCTGAGATCGAGGCTAAAGGATTTCTGATCTCGTGGGCGATACTGGCCGCAAGTTGACCCACGGCCGCCAGCCTGTCTGTGGTTCTCATCCGTTCCTCGAGCTTCTTGGCCTCGGTAAGATCCTGGAACACCGCGATTACACCCCTTAGATTTTCAGAATCATCTTTTATGACCGACAAAGACAAACCGATAGGAACCTGCCTGCTCTCAGCCCCGATTATACTAATTTCAGAACGATCCTCAGCCTTCATGGAATCAAGAGCGGCGCGTATTCGATCTCGAAATTCCGACTGGTCAACACCGAAAATATCATCGATTGAATTTCCTCGAACCGTTCCCGGATCGAATCCTAAAATAGCGCCGGAGGCTCGGTTGAAATAAACGATTTGTCCGTCTTTATCCACGGTAAACAGACCGGAACGCATCTGTTCGAGTATCTCCCCTGTTTCCAGCCTTAACCTTTTCAACTCGAGAGAAGTCACGAAGAGTTTCTGGGTAAGGAAGCCGGAGATAAATCCAAAAAAGTAAAAGAGGCATAAATGAAGAAAAACAGTATAAAAGGATTCGTCCGACACTATCCCGGTTCCGGCCAGGCGGGGCGGTTCTATTAACCGTTCGTAAACAAATGAAATATCGAATAATACCGGCAACGAATAGAGAAGCCCGGCCAGAGTGGCCACGATGATAGATCCCAGCAGATGAAAATAAAGTGCCGCGAGAACTATACTGATAATAAAGAACAATATAAAAGGTGAAAAACTCCCTCCCACGTGGTTTACCAGCAAACCCTCCAGGAGCAGTTCTAAAGCCAATTGAGCGGTTACGATCCCCCTGATGAATTTCTCGGAATGATCCTTGACCGAAAAATTATAAGCGAAATAAATCACCCCCAGCGCGCTGTATAAGGCGATGAGAGTATGGTTAAACACTGTCGGTTTTAAAAAGGCAAGGGCAGATCCGGCAAGCAACAAGGTTAAAATCAATCTTATAAATAAAAACCACGGGCTTTTATCCAGCACGAATGTGCGGTCATGTTTGAGGGATTTATCCATAATGGAAAAGACCGCTCTTTTCTCTTCGGAAAAGAGCGGCCAGTGAAAGTTTATTTACCCAATATGGCCGATGATATCGAACATCGGCAGATACATAGCGATCAATATGCCGCCGATCACCGCTCCCATAATCACGATTATGATCGGCTCTATCACCGACGTTATCGCGGTCACGGCGGCGTCGACCTCCTCGTCATAGAAATCGGCGATCTTCGAGAGCATCTCGTCCAATCCGCCCGTCTTTTCACCAACCGAGATCATCTGCGTAACCATAGGCGGGAACACTCCGACTTCAATTAACGGTTTGGTGATTGTCTCGCCCTCCGCGATAGACAACATCGATTTCCTGATGGCTTGCTGCAGTACCATATTCCCCGACGTTTTCGCGGTGATATTCAAAGCGTCGAGAATAGACACGCCCGACGAAAGCAACGTCGCCAGCGTACGTGTAAAACGTGAAATAGCGCTTTTTCTAACGAGACTCCCCAACAAAGGCATCTTCAGCTTGAAACCGTCGAAAATCAGCCGTCCCCTGGGATTTTTCAAGATTATCTGGAACACGATTATGGCGGCTATAACCCCAAACAATATGATAAGGGTATTATCTTTGAGGAAATTGGAGATACCCAGAACCACAGCCGTGGGCGTGGGAAGCTCCGCTCCCATCCCTGAAAACATCTTGGCGAAAATCGGCACGATATACCTCAACATGGCAAATGTTACGCCGCCAGCCACGACCATTACTACGATGGGATAAACCAGCGCTCCCTTGACCTGCCTGATTAATCTATCCGACTTTTCTCTGTATTGAGCTAATCTGATCAGAATCGTATCCAACGCGCCGCCGATCTCTCCGGCTTCCACCATATTCACGTATAACTCGTCGAATACTTTCTTATGCTTCCCCAGGGCTTCGGAAAGAGTAGACCCCGACTGGACCGCTTCTTTGACCTTAATAATTATCTTCCTGAACTCGGCCGATTCCATCTGCGCGCCGAGAATCTCGAGGCACTGCACCATGGGCAAACCAGCCGAGATCATGGTGGCGAACTGACGCGTGAATCGGGAGAGATCTACTTTCTTGATTCCACTGCCGATCTTAATCTGAATCTGGGTCGGCTTTTTGGATATGGACGATGCCAGGATTTTATTAGCCCGTAAAAACCTCTCGAGCTCCATCCTGTTTTTAGCCTTCAGCTCGCCCTGTACCTGCCTGCCGCCAAGCGTTTTTCCCTTATATTCGAATACGGGCATGGCTACCTCTCATTTTTTAGGGCAAATCCCTTACTCGCCGCCCCCTGGGGACTGGGTTTTTTCATCATTTCTTCAAGTTCTTGAACGTTCGTCGATCTACCCAAGGCGTCGCTTTGATTGATCTTTTTCTGAATATATAAATCATGTAGCGATTGATTCATCGTCCTCATACCGAATTTCTGCCCGGCCTGGATAATAGAATAGATCTGATGAATCTTATCATCGCGGATAACCGCTCTTACCGCGGGAGTGGCGATCAGAACCTCAAGAGCCAGCGCTCTTCCTCCGCCAATCTTCGGGATTAACTGCTGACTTATTATGCCCTGTAAAACAAACGAAAGCTGTACCCGCACCTGCTCCTGTTGATTGGTCGGGAATACGTCGACAATCCTGTTTATCGCTTCCGCGGATGAATTTGTGTGCAGGGTGGCGAAAGCCAGGTGGCCTGTTTCGGATATAGTCAGGGCGGCTTCCATTGTCTCCAGATCCCGCATTTCGCCAATTAATACAACGTCGGGGTCCTGACGGAGAGCGTATTTCAGCGACGTGGCGAAACTTTTCGTGTCCGAATGAATCTCACGTTGATTTACCAGGCAATTCTTATGCTTATGCAAATACTCGATCGGATCCTCGACGGTCAGAATATGAAGATTTTGTTCGGAATTTATTTTATCGATCATAGCCGCCAGAGTAGTAGATTTCCCCGATCCTGTAGGACCGGTAACCAGAACAAGCCCTCTCGGGAGTTTCGCGAGATTCTGTACTACCTCGGGCAAGGCCAGTTCTTCAAGAGTCTGTATTTTATAAGGGATCTGCCGCAAGGTCATGGCCACATTACCCCGCTGCATAAACACATTACAGCGAAATCTCGACAATTGTTCTATACCGAACGAGAGATCCAACTCGGAATTCTCCTCGAATTTTTGACGTTGTCTCTCGTTCATAATCGAATAAGAGAGCTTTTTGGTTTGTTCGGGGCCAAGGATATCATAGTCGGTTTTCACGAGCTTACCGTCGATGCGAATTATCGGAGGAGATCCCACCGTAATATGCAGGTCCGATCCGTTCCTCTTAACCATAACATCAAGAAGTTCCCGCAATGATACCATATTATTAAATCCTCCCCTTTATTTTATCGACAATATTCCATGATCCTGCACCGCTATCTACGACGATGTCTCGGCCACAATTTCCTCTAAAGTAGTTATTCCCTTTTTAATTTTATCGAGGCCGGCCGTTCTCAGGGAAATCATCCCCTCGGACACGGCCTGCTCTCTAATGTCCACGGTGGAATTTCCCTCTACGATCATCTTGTCAATTGCCGGGGAAATCGGCATAACCTCAAACAAGCCGGTTCTACCCGAATAGCCGGTATTATTGCACTGCCCGCAACCTTTACCCTCGTACATCTTGAAATCGCCTGCTTCCTCCTTCGAGAGCTGAAACGTTTCCAGCATCTGATCGGTAACAGAAACTTCTTTTTTGCAGAACGAGCATATTTTCCTGACCATCCTCTGGGCCATGATAAGCTTTGTTGACGCGGCCACCAGGTAACCCGGAACTCCCATATCCAGAAGCCTGCTGATTGTCGACGGCGCGTCGTTGGTATGCAGTGTGGAAAACACCAGATGCCCCGTTAAAGCCGCTTTGATAGCGATATCGGCGGTCTCGCCGTCGCGGATCTCACCGACCATAATGATATCCGGATCCTGGCGTAGAAACGATCTCAAGGCCGCCGCGAAAGTCAGGCCGATATCCGATCTGACCAGCACCTGGTTGATCCCGTCGAAATTGAACTCCACCGGATCTTCGGCCGTCATAATATTCACTTCCGCTGAATTCAACGTCTTTAACGCCGAATACAATGTAGTGGTTTTACCCGATCCCGTCGGACCGGTAACCAGGATCATCCCGAAAGGATTATGTATCGCCTTATCGAAATTATCCAATGACAATTCCGGGAATCCCAGCTTGGTCATATCGACCATTAACGACTTGGGATCGAGAATTCTCATCACCACTTTTTCGCCGAATATGGTGGGAAGCACCGAGACCCTCAAATCGACCGTATGGCCGCCGAGTTTAACCTTTATTCTGCCGTCCTGTGGCAGACGACGTTCGGAGATATCGAGATCGGCCATGATTTTCATACGCGAGATAATCGCCGATCTGTACTTGTACGGTATCGGCGCGGTCTCCTGCAAAGTGCCGTCAAAACGATACCTGACCCTGATACGCTTTTCGTAACACTCGAAATGAATATCCGACGCTTTCTTCTTGATCGCGTCGGCTATTATACCGTCCACGAGCTTTACCAGCGGTTTATCCTGAACCTGCGATTGCAAATCCTGCTCGGAATAATCATCCTCGGTCTCCTCGACTACTTCCAACTCGGAGGACATATCCTTGATGATATCATTTAAGGCACTGCCTTCATCATAATAAGTCTCTATCGCCTTTAATATGGTGGATTCGGGCGCTATGACCGGCTGAATATTACATCCCGTTATAAACTTAATAGCGTCAAGAACATAAATATTATTGGGGTCGGAGATCGCCACAACCAGTGTTTTGCCCAGTTTGGTGACGGCTATAACGTTGAATTTACTGGCTATATCATGCGGGATGAGCTTAATAATATCGGGGTTCAACTCGATATCGGTCATCCGTAACGCTCCGATATTAAGCTGCTTCCCGATAAACTCCGAAATCACGTTTTCATCGGAAACGGCGCCGATTTTGACCAGGACCTCACCCAACTTAGCGGAACCGTCCTTTTGCATTTCCAACGCTTTATGAAGTTGCTCCTCGGTGATTTTACCGGCTTTAACCAGCATCTTTCCGAGTTCGATGGCCATTCGGAAACTCCTGTCGTTACATCAGAGATTAATGTTCGCGATTACTCGTGAAAAATATCATCCAGCTTTTCGTCGGCCGAATCGGCGAACTCAGAGCCCAGCTCGACAGGGACGTTCGGTCTGTCGTGACTGCTATCCATAATCTGTTTGAGGGTCTCCCCGACTTCCTTGGCATACAACCTTATCATACCGATGGTCGTGCGGTCGTCAAAAATAACCACCATGATCGTACGTACGCCGATCAAGGAAATATGAATATGATCTTTCTTGCCCTGGTGAAAAAGCACCGAGAACTCCGGTTCCCCTACCAGACGAGCTATTTCTTTTGTCGACGCGTAACTACCGGCTAAAAGAGCGGCCAGGGCGGTGGTATCCAGGGTATGCGTAAATCCCTGGCGGGTTATTAAATGACCGTCTTTGTCCACCAGAAGAGCGCATTTGGCCTCGGACTCTTTAATAATACGAGTCAGCGCCTTGTCGATTTGTTTGATCTGATCCTCATACAGGACCTGCTGCTCCTGAGACAATGGTGACCTCCTTTTTATCCCAAATACTATTTTTTTCTTTTCTTAAAACCGTTGAAAAGTCCAAATAATCCTTTTTTCTCTTTGACTTTCCTGCTCTCAGCCATTTGAGGTTTACCCAGCACAAGCGGTTCTTTAAACCTCAAATCTGAAATCTGTGTCGCTTCCTCATCAAACGCCGGCGCACCGTCTGTACCGCCGTCTAACGGCTTATACAACGACTTGCTTTCCTCTGAATCATCTTCTATCACGTCTGGATGACGACCGCTTGGAAGATTGGAATGATCGGTTTCCTCTACCTCATCCTTTAACACCGATTTTTCAGTGGTTTCTTCCACATCATCAACGGCCTTGTCGGGCGCCTCCTCCGTTTCCGGCATATCCGAGACGACCACATTTGTATGAGTTTGAGACTGCTTGACAATCTCGGGCTCTTGGGGTGCCGGTTGTTCCTGACCGATTTCGGAAGCAACAACAATCGGTTCTTCTGTCGGTTTATCCGATACCGCCGGTTCAACGGTTTCCGGGGCAGGTTTCGGTTCGATAATTTTCGGCGCGCTGTTTGAGTTTTTCCGTATCTGCTCCAGTACCAGCTTGCTTATCGCTTTTAACGTCTTGAAAACGCCTTCTCCTGATGACGCCACCGCTTCGTAATAGGGCAGGCCCCTGGGATTCAATATCTTCTCGAGTTCCTCAATAGTCGCGGCATTCGGCAGATCGCGCTTATTATATTGAATTACCATGGGGATCTGCTCGAGATCGTAGCCGTACTCGTCTAAGTTATCTTTGAGGTTTTGAAGCGATTCGATATTTTCATCCATTTTCTCAACCTGGCTATCGGCGACAAACACAACACCGTCAACTCCCCTGAGCACCAGCTTCCTCGTGGCATTGTAATAGACCTGCCCCGGCACCGTGTATAACTGGAACTTGGTGGCGAATCCCTGAATCGTTCCTACATTTACCGGCAGAAAATCGAAATACAGAGTCCGGTCGGCGTCGGTAGCAAGGCTGATAAGTTCCCCTCTGGTTTTCGACGGGATCTTTTTGTAGACAAACTGCAGATTAGTTGTCTTTCCGGATAATCCGGGCCCGTAGTAAACGATTTTGGAGATTATCTCCTTAAAAGCGTAATTTATCGATGCCATAAAATAAAAGCCCCTTCTTATTGACTCTTGATCATGGAAACGGCGTTTTTAATTTCCAGCCTTACCATCCCTACGTTAACCTCGGGATCGGTTATAACGGCCAGTATTCCGACACCCGCTTCATTTAAAAATATCTTCCCATCGTCAGATTCAATCATGATGCGGTCTGTATGTTGCTGATTCAGACGCACCAACGCTTTAGTGACATTGGAGACTATAGAAGCGGCCAGAGCGCCGACAGTTTCATCCTCCAGCTTCGAATCGAGATCGGCCGCGATTATTATACCGTCGGAACCTACAAGCATCGATCCTCTTACTCCGGAGGTTTTATTCAATTCTCCCAGGATGTTATACATTATATACCTCCACTTTCTTGTCTGTTTTCCGCGTTGCCGGATCGCTGGAAAGCAAAACGGCGGGGTATTTTTCCTTCAAATACGACGATATCATTTCCAGGGCTTTTGCTATCCTGACGCTCAGCAAATCGTCGGCTTTTCTGTCGGCTATAACGATTAGATAGAAAATCGACGATTTGGCGACTGTTATCCAATCGGATGATGTTTTCACGGACAGAAAATCGCATCCGGGTTCAATAATGCCTCGAAAATTCTTATCCAAAAGGGCGATAAGATCCAAGCCGACCGCGGCGCATAAATCGCTGTCAAATTGATCACCGGTATTCCCGAATATAACCAACCCCTCGCTATCGGTGATCAACGCGGCTTTCACGCCGGCATGATCATTTAAATATTCAACCGCCGCCTGAAATTTATTTTGCTTCGCTGTTTTCAAATTGTCCCCTCTTTAAGAGGATTAATCGTTATACTCCACTTTGTGAAGCAAATCGCCTATTTTCATTTTCAATGATCCCATGCTGACATCATCACGGGTGATTATCACCAAAAGGTAATTTTCTCTTCCTATCATCCAAACCTTCAACGAATTCGATTCGATCAGTATTTCCGCTGTTTTACCAAGTGATATTTTTTCGCTTCCGGCGCTGGATGAATCAAATATCTCTTTCGATAAGGCCGCGATTTCCTCTTTATCGTAAGGGCCGTCAAATCGTCCATGGATAACCAAACCCTGCTCATTAACCGCCACCGCTCCCAGCACCCTGGGGATTATCCTGATGATATTAATCACGTCCGCCAATGATTTCTTCCCTTTGGCCGATCCGCCGGGCGAAATCCGCGGCATAACTACGTCAGTATCCCCGCCGTCGCCGGACGATCTCTTCTCTCCAAGCATCACCATCAAGTTCTTGATGGTCTCGTCATCGGGATTGGAGATGTACAGCTTTTGTAAAATCGCCCGAGCCTGAGCGCCCTTACCCTTATTGATTAATATCTCCGCTTCCATAATATCTATGGCGCGGGTTCTGCCCGACGCCGCGATGCCTTTCTGTAACTCCTCCCAAGCCAAATCATATCTTTCCTCGACCATATATATTTTGGCCATTACTACTCTCGCCGACGCGTAATTGGGATGCGCTTTCAATCCCCCCTGGCATACTTCCCGGGCTTTCTGAAGATCGCCCTTCTTCCTGTATGCCTCCGCTAAGGCAGCGAAAATCTGACTGCTCCCGTCCGCGGCGAGTATTTTCTCGCATTTTAAAATGCGATCATCTAATTCGACAGTATCAATCATACTCCACCCTTATTAATATCAATCATATAGATTATCGACAAAACGCGGGGGAAACTTAGGATTTAACGACTGGCCGGTTAATCCAGGCCTCGTTTGTAAACAAACAGCCCTACAAAGATGAAAACCATAGAGCCGCAAGCAGTTGCGAGATACGTCATCCGCAGATCATACGCATACAGGGCGATTTTAAACAGATCCAGAAGATGAAGAATACCCCCTGCCGCGGCCATCGCGAATCCAATCATAAAAAACAGCCAGGGAGTTTGAAGAGAACCGCCTCTCAACGCGCGAAATATACTCGCCGCCCAGAGCAAGCATGCAAGGGATGCCGCGAGAAATACCGATTCCTGTGTGATTTTATAAGCATGACTGGAGATTGCGTTGGCGATACCGTAGTGCGAAAATACTAATAAGACCGTCGTAAATATGGTCGACTTACTCATCTTTCAAAATCCCTCAGCGCCCTGTTAAATTCCTCTTCCAGACCGTATTTCACCGAAAGCTGACGATTCGTATTGATTGTGTTTTGAACGTTGATTCTGATTTCGGAGATCATTCGTTTGTATATCTTATTACCAAGGCTCTTTCGTACAGCCAGAAGATAGTCGTTGATTAGAGAATTGAAATTGGAAACAATCTTCCATAGCCTGGCTTCCTCGGGAAGTTTATTATATAGATCCAGAAATAAATTGAAATCTATTTGTCCGCCGCCCCGACCGAATTGTTGGCTCAATAAGGGATAATATTCTTTATTTTGTTCGAACGTATCGGAAATTACTTTATCCCCTTTTTCTCCCAGTTTCCCGCGCAGGCTTTCAAAAATGAATGAGAGGTTAGCTAAATACACCTGGGCAAGTAACTCGGCCACCGCCCGTTCATCGAGTTCGTTCTTCTTTACTTTAATCTCCTCCTTGACCGCCTTGATCAGCCCCGAATTAAACAGGTTCGCAAGGCCCTTACTGGTATCGAAACGATCGAGATAACATTCCTCTAAAACATCGGCGATTTTTCTACCCGAACCGATTATGGCCATGACTATGATCTCGTTTTTGGTGAGCCTTAGCTCTTCCGCTTTTATAGGAGGATCGCGCATCAGTTCAACAACCGTCTCCTCGGAGGGTAGTACTTTCTTCAGCTCCTCCCATTCGTCGATCCGCCTGGTTCCCTCCATGATCAGATTCATAGGATTCAGCTCGGTCTGAATCGCCTCGGGCGGAGGCAGTTGATCCTCGATAAACTCAAAATCGCCGTCTTTCCAGCCAAAAAGCCCGTAAACGATTTCCTCTATCTGCATTTTAAGGCATTCGAATATCTCATCGCGGGTAAGCAGCTTGCGTTCCACCAGCAAAGCTCCGAGCTTCTTGCCCTCCTTCTGGCTTACGAGGACCTTATTGAGTTCCTCTTTGGAAATCCGACCCTTCTTCAAGAGGATATTCCCGAAAAGATCCTGCTCGTCGGTGGATGAAGCGTATACGAGCATGCCCGCTTTAAAGTATATAAATCGTTTCGATTTATTCTGGCCGATATTTAAAACGCCGGTCTTCTTGGTGGAAAAGATCAATTGAAATATATCCGGTAGCGATATGGTCTTTAGATTGCCGGTAAAACTCACTTGTGGTCCCTCTCTTCGCCGAACCCTTTCATGGTTCTTACTTTTATAACGCCGTTTATCTCCGCCACGCTAAATCCGCCGCAAATCGATGTCGCGAGTATCAGGCTAATCGAATGCGTCAATTCCTCCCTGGAGAATGGTAACGCGGCCGAATATCGATCCGGCGAAAACACAACAAACGAGGGATTCAATTCCCTGATCGTCTCCAAACATGATTCTCGAGCGTATGCGCTCCAGGGTAATTCCAATAGCGTGACCTCCCTGCCGTTTAAAACTGGTACAAGATCTTTCAGATCCGCGCCGGTCGAAAATATCATTACCCCTTTTCGCGTTTCCAATATCAGCGATAATGAAACCGCATCCCTATTATTATCGGATTTCCCGAATGCAACCTTAGCGTTTCCGGGCAAACCATCCAAAAATATGCAATTCATTGAAGCATCAAAGGTTATACTTTCGTTTCCCGAACGCTGGAAAAGATTATCGATAGAAATCTCCTTCGGAGAGAATAGAGCCTTAATCTCTTCGAGAGATGCCGATTCGGGTGTGGATGTCAGCAAATAATCGATTTTTCCGTTCGTCGTATTCATTATATGCGGGATAATCACCCGGTTGGGATCGTATCTCTCATCGTAAAAATTAAAAGATGACAATACAGATCCAGAATCATCGGTAAAGATCCACCCCTTGTTCTTACCAATATCGATATAATCGATCCGCCATGCCGGTTTACGTTCCAACAAGCCCGACCAGATAGCGGAGGCGAAAAGCGTGAGAAAAACCAAAACACCCATCCTGCTGACCCGGCGGTTGAAAACAGCCTCATACACGATATAACTGAATACCCAGAATAGCGTTATTTCGAACCATGACGGTGACGCTATTTTAATATTGGCGGCCGGGAATGACGAGAATAATTTTAAAAGAATCTTAACCGATTCGAGCGACCATTCCAGCGGTACGGCCAGGAGGGCGGCGGCCCAATCGCCGAGAAGTGAAACCGCGTAAAATATAATCCCCCCTGTTGTGGAAATGGCGGCCAAAAGCCCGATCGGGATATTAGCGATTAATCCAACCGAGGGGATATTATTAAAATACCGCGCCATCAAGGGGGTCACCGCCACCTGCGCGGCCAGGGTCGTCACAGACAACGCCATCAGCCACCGAACGGAAGCTAATCGTGCCCATCGTCGACGAGAGAGCCATGACAAGGGCCGAGGTAAGAAATAGACGATCGAGAACGTGGCGGCGAACGATAACTGCAATCCGACGTCGAAAACCTGTATCGGATTCCATAATAACATTACCAACCCGGCGAAAGCGATAACATTGACATAGTCCGGTTTCCTTATCCAGCCGTAAGCCAGCAATCCCACCGCGGCCATAATCGTCGCTCTTACCACCGACGGTTCCAAGCGGGTCAATAGGGCGAACATGAGAATCACCCCTATAAGCATGGTTACCCTGAAACCGCGGCGTATTCTGAGTAAGATCATGGGATAGGCGAATATTGCCAGGACCATTCCCACGTTGGAGCCGGAAACGGCCATAAGATGAAGCGTGCCGGTATTTTTGAACATGGTCTGATATTCCTCCGGGATATCGCGTCGTTCCCCGAGGATAAAACCGGAAAGTATGGCCGAGGAGACAGGGCTGAGATGTTTTCGGGTCACGGCTAACAGATATTGACGTAAAGGGGATATAACCGATCCGAGGAAGGTGTTTCCTTTTTTCAAGATCGAGACATTCATAGGGCTTTTCACCGATACGCCCGCATGAATATTTCTGGTACGAAGATACGCGCCGTAATCGAAACCGAGAGGGTTTCGCGGCCCGCCCGGCTGATATAAATATCCGGAGATCATAAGATAATCGGCGTGATTGTAACGACTGCCGCCGTCGTTTACCCTGGCCCTGATCCTGCCGAAGGACGGGATCATATAGCGGCCTGTTTTCACCGAATCGGTATCGATAACCAGATAGGTTTTATCCTCTCTTATATCGGGTTCATCTACCACCTTTCCAAATAGCTCGACTTTCCCTCCCGAGGCCGCCAGGTTGCCGATATGATTGGGTTCAGTAAGGTTCGATCTCAATCCGGCTCCGAACCAGCCGAGACAGAACATCAGAATTAACGCCCACCGTCCCGATATTTTAAGTCTTCCGATGGAATAATAGTAGATTGTTATTATAAGCGCTATGATCGCCAGGGATAACGGTATCAGGTAGCTGATAACGGCTGCCGTCGAGAATATTATTCCGAAGATATAAGGCGCCAACGCCGCCAGCGCGGGCCTTCCGGAAAATATCGATCGGTTTTTATTTTCTAAGTTGTCGTTTTCCACCGTCTGTGGGGCCAAAACCAGTGATCTGGATAATCAATTATATATTTTTCCAATAAACTCGTATATGCCTGTGTTAAGCCTTTAATATCTTTTTCTTTATCCCCCGACGGCTTGAAACATAGATCTTTTTCCAGAATTATCTTCTGATCGATACCGTGGCGAATGATAAATCCGCAAATCTGCGGGGCGCCGGTTTTCAACGCGAACGCCGCGGGGCCTTTCGGTGTGGAGGCCGGCCGACCCAAAAACCGCACGATAGTGCCATCGGAACCGGCGTCCTGGTCGGACAACATGGCCACCATTCTACCGTCGCGTATAGCCTTGAATACTCCCTTAGCCGCCACCCCGAGCTCGATTAAGCCGATCCCGAACATGGTCCGATGACTGTTCATGAGATCGTTGACCAGCAGGTTATGCTGTTCACCGACAAGATAATCGATAGGCCAGCCACGATCGGCAAGCATCGCTCCCATCATCTCCCAGCTTCCGAAATGTCCGGTAATGAGCACGGCGCCGCGTCCCCCTTTCAGGGCATTCTTGAGATTCTCCTCCCCCTCGACCGTCAGAGATCCCGGGAAACCGTACTTCTTAAACCTGGGAAACATGCCGTACTCGATCATGCTGTAAGCGAAATTCCGGTAGGCTTTAAACCCTATTTTTCGATATTCTCTATCGCTGTATTTATCCTTAAAAGAATTCTTCAGGTTCTCCAATGTAACATTTCTTCGGATTCTAATGACCGAAAAACCCAAAAACGCGATAATATCGCCCAATTTTAACGCAAGCCTGTAAGGCAATAAATTAACAGCCGCGATAATCGTTACAACCGCGATGTATTCCAGCCTATACTTGATTTTCTTCATCATAGTAACCGTCGTAATATTGCTTGTACTCATCGCTCGGAGGATTTAATCTCTCCTCGATTTTCCAGCGTCTTTTAATCTTTTTATTCTGTCTTTTTTTATAGATAAAAAGCAATATAAACAGCACCGGCACCATTAGCCAGAAAATCTTGGAATCAAAAATGAAAAGTAAAAAATGATATTGCATAGAAGTCCTCTCGTGCCAATCGGTTATCCAGGCGACATATTCTCGTCCCACGATCTGCCTGAAGCTTTTATGAAAGTCCCTGTTATGTCTGTATAAATCCAGCAAATCCGCGATAACATACTTATCTTTACTTTTGAGGAGACTCGAAACAGCCAGGTATGATTCCGTATAGGCGAGATTCGCCTGGGCGCCGTTAAACTCCGTCAGGTTTTCGAGACGTTGGAGATGTATCAGGTTATTTGTCCAGGCGGCTCGGGCCACCAGAATATCCTGGCCGATATTCCACTCCCCGGAAACATGAATCGCCAACCCCTCGTGAATCCACCTCGGGAGCCAGCGGCCGCCAACCGCCCGGTGGAGCATGATATGGGTTAATTCATGCCCCAAAAGCTCCCTGAATGTTTTTCCGGTCCTGATAGATTTCGGTGATTTAATCACTATGATCCCGCGTTCGGGTAACGCTACCCCCGCGCCCCAATCGGGCAATGATGATCCTGCCCAGCGTCGAAACTCGTTTTCGCTGTTGGCGATATAAACCGAGATCGCGGTATCCAGCGATCTATCGAGTAAATCGGACAGGATGGAGTGATAGTATTCGAGGTAGTATCGCGCCGAATCGGCATAGGGTTCATCGGTTGGAATTATATTGAAACTATATTTCCTGGCGGTATTCTCTCCCCCGAGAGCCGAGGCCTGAAAGCATAATATTGAAATACAAAAGCCCAGAATCAGGTTCCGGGCTTTATTCGTGATATCAATCATAAATCTCAATTCAACTCGTAGCTCTCACCGAAATCCAGGATGATTCCCTCGGTTCCGAAAGGCTTAATTCCGTCAATAAACCCTTTCGGATCGCAGGCTATCAGATCGAATGTGTTGTAGTGCATGGGGATCGATTTTTTCGGTTTTATAAACCCCACCGCCCTGACGGCATCGGAGATATCCATGGTGAAATTACCGCCTATCGGGACAAGCGCCAGATCGATACTGTCGAGCTCGCCGATTAATTTCATATCCAGAAAAAGACCGGTATCTCCCGCGTGATAAATTACTTTTTCCCCGGTTCTGATTATAAAACCGGCCGGACTGCCGCCATACCGTAATTTATCGCCCAGGGTCGAGCCGTGGTGGGCGATCGTTAGTTTGGCCGATCCAAACGGGAAATTATTACCGCCGCCTATATGCAGCGGATGAGTTTTTTCGACTCCCTGGCTGTCGCAAAAAGTGCAAATCTCGAAATTCGAGATAATAGCAGCGTTATTTTCCTTGGCGATTCCGATAGCGTCGCCAAGATGATCCGCGTGACCATGTGTCACAAGCACAAAATCGACCTTTTGCTGATCCTCCGTAGCTTTAGCCACCGGATTGCCGGTGATAAAAGGATCTATAAGGATTTTATGCTCACCGCTCTCGATTAAAAAACACGAATGACCTATAAAAGTTACCTTCACCATGTATCCTCCATCTCTTACAGGAGAATTTATCGCTCATTGACCGCTAAGTCAACCGAATTGTCCGCCGCCGCGATGCTGCTCAATAAACCTTGTCTATGACTCCGCCGCCTATTACCCGTTCCCCATCGTAAAAGACCGCGCTTTGCCCCGGGGTTATAGCTCTCTGAGGTTCGGCGAAAACTACCTCGGCGGTATTCTCCGTCAAAGTCAATATCGCCGGGGCGGGTTGATGACGATAGCGGATTTTAGCCTCTATGGAACCGGGCGATTTCAAATTATCGCAAAAAAGGTTCAGACTAACCGCCGAGAATCGTCTGGCGTAAAGATACTCCTCTGTTCCCACGGTAACGCTCCCCTCTGCCGGGTTTATTTTCGTCACATACAGCGGCGACGGATTAGAAATGCCTAGCCTCTTTCTCTGCCCTATGGTATAGCTGGCGATACCTTTGTGCCGTCCTATTTCATTGCCGTCGATATCGTAAATCGGTCCCGCTTTCAGCGATGGAGTATCTTCTCCCAGCTTTTGCCTGAGGAGATAAGCGTAATCATTTTGCGGGACGAAACAGATCTCCTGGCTGTCGGGACGGTCGGCGTTTCGCAAATCGAGGCTTCTGGCGATTTCCCGCGTTTTTTTCTTCGATATTTCCCCCAGCGGGAAAAGCGTTCTCTTAAGGGTATCGCGGGGGATTCCCCATAACGCGTAAGATTGATCTTTGCTGATATCCTCGCCCTTGAGCAGCCGAGACGGTTGAAATGAATGATCGACTCTGGCATAATGGCCGGTCGCCACATAATCGCACCCGAGCTTATCAGCGGTGACGATCATCTTCCCCCATTTTATATGCGTATTGCAATTTACGCATGGATTCGGGGTGCGTCCCAGGCTGTAAGACTCGATGAAATCATCTATAACGTCTTTTCTAAAATCATCCCTCAGGTCGATAACATAATGAGGAATATTCATCCGCGCGCAGGCCGCCCGGGCGTCTTCGATAAGATCCAGCGAACAACACCCCCCGTTCGGAGGATCGAAACCTAATTCGTCGTAGTCGTAAAGCTTCAGGGTTACGCCTATGACATCATACCCTCGCTCTACAAGCAGAGCGGCTGCCACGGAGCTATCGACACCGCCCGATAATCCTATTAGTACTCTTTTGCCCATAATAAAAACGCCCCTTATGGCCGGGGCTTTTGAATTCTTTTGACTCCATCAATTCCCGGATCTGACGTAGAGAGGGGAGATGCTCCTCAACCGTTCTATTTCGAAGGCCAGTTTGTCAACTACGTATTCGACATCGTCCTCGGTGTTACCGCGGCCGAATGAGAAACGAATGGAGCCTTGTCCCAACTCCGGCGGTACACCCATCGCTTTCAAGACATGTGACGGTTCTGTCGCGCCAGAGGTGCAGGCAGATCCGGATGAGACCATTATCCCTTTTAAGTCGAGGCTCAAGACTATGGCTTCGCCCTCCACCGCCTTGAATGACAGATTAATCGTGTTGGGGACTCTTTTTTCGAGACTGCCGTTAAGGTGGATATCGGGAATTTTCTCTTTAGCGAGTTCGTAGAACCTGGTGGTCATGGAGAGCATCTTACGGGTTTCCACCTCCATATCGCGGAAAGCTATTTCCATGGCTTTAGCCAAACCGGTCGCGCCAACTATATTTTCGGTGCCCGCCCTGCGGCCGCGTTCGTGTCCTCCGCCCTCATTCCAGGATTGGATCTTAGTGCCTGACTTGATATATATCAGTCCCGATCCCTTCGGCCCGTATAGTTTATGCGCCGATATGGCCAGTAAATCACAACCGAAATCGGCGACTTTGTATTGGATTTTTCCTGTAGCCTGAACAGCGTCGGTATGGAAATAAACGCCCGCCTGCCTGGTCACGGCGCTTAAGGATTTCATATCCTGAATAACTCCGGTTTCATTATTAGCGGCCATTATAGTGACGAGAGTGGTATCGGGACGGATCGCTTTCTTTAAATCGTCGGGATTGACGAAACCATCGCTATCCACCGGCAGATATGTTACCTCGAACCCTTCTTGTTCGAGAAACTTGCACGAAGCCTCCACCGCGTGATGTTCTATTGGCGACGTTATCACGTGCCTGCCTTTGTCCCTGTTGGCGAAGGCCACGCCCTTAATGGCAAAATTATCAGATTCCGTTCCGCCGGATGTGAAAAATATTTCCGAGCTCTTACATCCGAGCAACTCGGAAATGACGTTTCTGGCGTCTTCCAGGGCCGCTTTCGCCTCCCTGCCGCTCTGATGGATGGAACTGGCGTTACCGAAAACCTCTATATAGTATTTTTCCATCGCCTTGAAAACCTCCGGGTGAACCGGGGTCGTAGCGTTGTGATCCAGGTAGACTTTCCTCATCGACACTCTCCTATTTCCTCTTCGGCAATATAAATAGGCATTTTACGCGTGTCAACAAAGACCGACAAAGTCTACATATATTTAACGGCTTTTTTCACGAAAAAATCGAATATTTTTTTACTGTGCGGCCGCGAGTAAATCCCCTCGGGATGCCATTGGACACTCAATACGAAATCCTTGCCGGGATGCTCCAACCCTTCCACTACGCCATCAGGGGCAAAGGCGACCGCGTTAAGATTCTTTCCCAGCCTATTGACTGCCTGGTGATGACTCGAATTGACCTCGATAACCTCTTTTCTAACAATTTTATAGATTAACGAGTCTCTGTTTATTCGAACCTTATGAAATATCCTGCCCGATTGTCGAGGATCTGAATGTTTAAGAGCCTTGCCTTTCATACAGGAAAGATCCTGATAAAGGTCGCCGCCGAGGACGATATTTAACACCTGATGACCTCTGCAAATCCCCAGAATCGGCATATCGCTTCGAAGAGCCATTTTGATGATCTCGATTTCGAACATATCCCTGGCTCTCGTGGTTCGGGAGAGTTTATTATGCGGTCTCTGGCCGAAATATCGAGGATGCATATCGATTCCCCCGGTAATCAGCAAACCGTCTATGCTTTCGAAGAGCGTTTTTATATCCGATTTTTCTATTACGTTGGGAAGCAGAACCGGAATCCCGCCTGATTTTATAATAGATTCGTAATATTCTCTTTTTATGTAATCGAAACCTCGTGACATGGGCCAACGGTATTTAGATATACCCTCGGCTTCGGAAAGTGATATCCCGATTTTCGGTTTATTAGAAGGCATAAAGTATCGAAAGATGCAGGTTGCCCGCGCCCAGATCAAGATCTTTTTTTAAGCGTACAGCGTAATCTATTCTTATAGGCCCGATGGGCGTGAAAAACTGCATGCCCAGCCCCGACGAGAACGCCACCGATAGCGGTGTTATATGATTGAAATTGGAATAAGTGTTTCCTGCGTCGAGAAAAACCGACCCTCCGAACCGCCAGAACAGCGAACGTCGAAGCTCGATATTCCCCAGCCCGATATATCGTCCGCCTTTGGGCTTGCCGACCTTATCGCCGCCGGGATCGTCGGCTTCCGTAAAAACCGGCCCCAGGGAGTTTTCCGTGTAGCCCCGTATCGTCGTCGCGCCGCCGAGCATGAATCTATCCTCCGCGCTCGATCGGCCTTTTTCCCCCATATCATCGAGCCAGCCGAACCAGAGCCTGGTGGCCAGGATATTTTCTCCTATCAATATCTGGTAACGGCTCCAGGAAAATTGCGCTTTAAAATAACCGAAATCTCCTCCCAGGGCGCCTCCCACGTAATCAATTCCCACGAATGAATACGAACCGTTCTGGGGAACAAAAAAGTTATCCCGGGTATCGCGTTCGCCGTAAAGCGATATTTTTCTTCGGATCTGGTTATCTCCCTCGGCGCGATACGCCTCCTGCTGGTCCGGGGGGACATCGACAATATTGATATACTCGGTTGCCGCAGATAATCGCGCCGTCGTGAATCGATCCAGCTCGTTAAGCAGAATTATCTCCCCGGCGATACGATCGTATCTATATTCGAAATCCCTGATTCTCTTATTGAGAGTTTTGGGTTCCCATGTGGCTTTTATGGTCATCGGCATACGACGATTTAAAAACCACGGTTCAATATAGTTTATTTCAACAGGCAATTTGATAAATCTGAAGCTCAATTTCTTATCCCAAAAATCCTTAAGGTTCAAATTTTTTACCGAGCCCTCCGGATCGGTTACCTGTAACAACAGACGAGATCTTATATACAATTGACGTCCCGTACCGTTGATATTCCTGATACCCCATCTGCCGGATACCCTGAGAACAACCTCGAAATCTTCTTCCTGCCCGATGCCGAAACCCAGGTTGGCCTGATTCCGCTTACGTTCCTCATAATTCAGAAGGAAATCGACCGAACAGGTGTCGTTTTCAATCCTGATACTATTATCATCGCGCATAAGGCTCAGATATTTAAAAAGCCCAGTCGATAAAAGCCGACGCTCCGACTCGATTATTTCCTTTTTGCTGTATATCCTGCCGGGACCGTTCACAAGCTCTCTCATAATTACGTTTGAATTGGTATAGCCCTTTTTAGTCAGCGACGTTTGGCCGTTATACGTCAAAAGCGATTCGGAGACCGCGTAATGGACAAAAGCGTTAATACTGTCCTCGTCGAATTCGTATCGACTGTCTACTCTGGCGAATGGATAACCGTTATCATGATATATATCCCTGAGAGTAAACCTGCCCGACAACACTTTACTCTCATCGACAGGCTCCCCCGTTTTGAATTGATCGAGAGTTTTATCGAACTTCCCGTTTATCTCTTCGAGGCCGCCTGAAATCCCTACTCCGGAAAGGTAGGTCCGAATGCCTTCATCTATAAAAAATATCACGGTGGCGTTTTTATTATCTTCAACCACCGTCGAATCCGCCGCGGTTGTAAATAAAAAACCCCTCCTGTTATAAAATCGTTTTATTATTCCGATATCGTAGCGTACGTTCGATCTGGAAAGTTTGCGCCCACCGAAAAAATTATACCAGTGTTTCGGTTTTGAATAGAGGAGTTTTTGTATTTCGTCTTGATCAAATGATTTAACGCCTGTCAGCACGACCTTATTTACAGGCGGTCTTTTAAAATCAATATTATATGACGCTTCGTCCTGCCCCTTGGCAACGGGGCACAAGCCGAGGATCAACGATATACTAATACTCGTAATTAAAATTGAGATCGAACGAGATACCGTCATTCTCAGATCCCTTCATACCCTGTGTTGCCTTAAAGGAAAAGTTTTTATTCAAATAATATTCCACGCCGATCGTACTTTCCGGATCTCTCAAACGTTGAGAATAGCGGAAATACAGATTAGGGGATATGTATTTGGCCAGCGAAATTCGAGGTCCCTTGTCCGCCTCGAATTCCCCTATCGTGACTTCGTCGATATAAACCTGCGCTGTAGATGGATCCAGCCCCATTGCCCTGGCCAGGGCGGATAAGCTGTTCAAATAATCCTCGGAGCTACGCTCCCCGCCCAGGGTCCTGCCCGCCCAGCTTGTAAATACCAGATATCTTAGAGCTTCCTCCTGCGAAAAACCGGCCACCTCGATCTTTGGCACCAGAAGAGTCCCGGTGATATGAAGCTCCATGTCGAACGGTTCCGACGATGTCTCTCCGCCGCCCGCCTGCAGCGGACGAATACGTTTAACCACAATAAAATCGATCTCGGGATCAACCGTGGCAAAATCGGGATAGGTGATAGTACCTGATTGAAACCTCGGTTCTTCCCCGATCACGTTATATGATCCTCTGATCGCCTCTAACGTACCGAGCGCCCCGATGATTCCTACATGCCGTTTAACCCTGATATCGGCCTTAAATTCCCCGTTCACATCCCTGTTTTTTATCCAGATATTATTCAAAGCGATTACATTCAGATCGAGATCCCACATGGAGGAATCCTCAACGGCGGCAATTGACGGATCGTAGTCGAGCCCTACGAAATTCTCGAATTCGTCCCGAATATCAAGCCTGGATAGCGCTATATCGCCGCTGACGGTCGGTGGCGTATCACCCTCCACTTTCAGATCGAAATCGGATATTCCACTGACAACATAAGCGTCGGCGATAAAATCGATATTTCTCCCTTTTACCGTCAGGTCGTAAAGAAAATCATTCAGCCCCAAAAGGGTAATGGTGCCGGCGGCGGTTATAACCGGTTTCTCTTTTCCGTTCGAACCTGTAAATAAATCCCAGAAGGATTTTCCCCAGTCCTTTTTAAACCTTGCCACCGAAGCCGAAACACTATCAATGTAGACTATTTCGTTTTCCATCCGTATTTTACCGTATATTCCGGTAATGGGATTGACCATATATTGAGATTTCAATTCGCCGCCTGTTAGTTTTCCGGAGCCTGACAATGACGGTTCGCTATAGGTTCCGGAAAGTCCCAGCTCGAATTCGAAATCGGTATTATATCTCTCCACCGCATCTATGAATATTTCCGCTAACAACAACCTCTTGCCCCTGGTTCGAAGCCTTAAATCGATCGGCTTGTCGGGGAATCTATCTTCTACTTCGGCGAAAGACAGATCCATGGGCAGCCGTCCCGAAAACTCATATGTTCCGTATTCCGACGATAATTCCATGGAATCGCTGTAGAGGTATCCGTCGGCATATACTGCCCTGGATTTAAGAGAGCCCAGAGGGATATTATCGACATTCAGGCTATCGAGGTCGAACGCGAATTCGATTTCGGGATTATCAAAATTCCCTCCTATCGCAGCCGAACCCGACCATGTTCCCCTCACCTCTTTTTTGGGATATATTTGCCTGAGTATGGGCATAATCTGAAAATCATTTACCGTAAAATCCAGATTCATGTCGAGATCGTTAGTCACGATCCCCTTCAAATCCAGAATGCCTGATTCATATCCCAGCGTGAAACTCTCGATAGCTGTCTCCCTCTCGTATATTTTAGCCCTGACCGGTTCTTTCGACGAGAATCGATTCCCGAATACGTCGCCATATAACGTATCCGCGGTAAACGCGGGGGGTACCTGGGTGCCGTCGTATGTTCCGTTGAACCGCAAACCTCCATCGAGCCCGAAAATCCGCACTGAATCTAAAAACGCTATCTCTCCTGAAACGCTGGTTTCAAAAAAACCGGAATCGGTTGGGACAGCGTACAACTCTCCGCCGCTCCAGAAACCGGAGACAAACCCGACCCGATGACTTATAAACGATTTCAAATCGACATCTATATGTATCGATGCCGGCTCTAGTCCGTAGGTCCAGCAGGAATCGGAATCGAAATAAGCGTTCACGGAAAAATCACGGGTGGGGCCGGAAAGATCGAAAGCCGCGTTGCCTCTACCTCCGAGTTTTCGCAAAAATACCTGATCGGTAAAGTCGGTGAGATCCTCGAATCGAGCTGTGCCGTTGAGATCGATCCGGCCACCATATTCCAGCGATCCGATAGCGTCGAGATAGGTGTTTTTATATCGTGCGTTGAAATCGGGGAGAAAATGAATTCTTTTCAGATCGAATTCCACAGTCCCTGCCGCTTCGTGGAAAAAATAGTTTTCGACCCTTACCGAATCGAAATCGCATTTCGCCCGCATACGAAAATGATCAGCCCCGAAGGATCGGCCCGACAACGCGACTTCACCCGTAAAATCGGTCATCAGAGCGGGGCCGACTTCGCGAATGTCGAGGTGATCCACAAAACCGTTGAATTCGTATTTTTCCGGTCTGACCCCGAAATCGATATTGCCCGATCCCTTAAATCCCGCGTGAAATACTTTGCCGTCTATTGACTCGAAGGCTAATTTCCTATCGCTATACCGATATGAAAAGCTCATATTTTCGAAAGGACGTTTCAGGAAAGTCCCGTCAAGCGCCGCCTTACCTTCGAAATCGCCGATATCGCCGCGAATACCAACCACCCCATCGAGCCTGCCCGAGATCTTCGCGCCGGTCAGGTTCCTTATATCCTCGAGATCGATCGGTTCGGCTCCTATAGAAAGGTTAAGCCCCGTGGTAAAGGATGATCCCATGGTTCCCACGATAAACAAATTAGACCTTCCCGTAACAAGGTGTAAACTCTCCAACCTGAAACCATCGTCGACAGACGAGATTTTTCCTATGAACCTCTTAACCTCGAAATCCCGCGCCGGCCATTCGGCCAGAAGATTACGACACTCTATATTGACTCCCTTATCATTGATTTGCACCTCTAAATATACAGAATCCACGAGAATATCCTCACCGTTGGCAAGCCTTATATCCATGGAGTTAATCAGGATCTTCTCGGCGGAAGCGGCGATGGATATGCCAGCCGAACCGGATGATCCGTCCTCTGTTTTCCAGGGAAATTCCGGCAAAATTATTAGAATAGAGTCGATTTCAATCAGATCGAACCTGTAATGACCTTTTGTTAACCCGAGGATATCGTATTTCAACTCAACCCTGTTTATGGCGAATGAGGGGCCCCTATCTTCCTCCTCCGGCGCGATCCGAACACCCTCCAAAACGAGGTGATCCCAGAAATCCCGATTCACGCGCTCGAATCTGACATTGTATCCGCCTGCCCGGCTGGCTTTATAGTCAATCCAGCTATTAAGTTCTCTTTCGGCTAAAGTCGTAAACATGAAAAGGTAAATCGCCGTAAATACTAACAGCGCCAGAACGGCAAAGATATAGACGGGTATTCTAAGAGCCTTTTTCATAGAGTTTTATACGCTTTACTTGTAAAAATCGACGATGGATTCGGAAAGACCGATCCCGGTAATCTCCGACCAGATTTTAAGGGAATCCTCCACCCTCTCCGTCGGAAGCCATAACAGGCCGGTAAAAATCGATTCGTATATCTCGATATCCTCACATCCAACATTCCGGCAACCCCTAATATGTGAATTCAACTGCCGGTCGGAGCCGATAGCCGATATCGACGAAACAACCGCCAGCTCACGGGCTTTTAATTCCAGATCCCGTCGGGAGAGAATATGCCCGTACCCTTCGGCAATCATTAAATAGCCCAAATCGGGGCAAAGCGCACTAATTTTATTTCTCATTTTCTCGAAATTCTTACCGTGAACTTTCCTGTGAGTCTCGATTCCGCGTTCTATAAGCGTCTCCGATTGTTCAAGATGACTGGGAGTGTAATTACCCGGATCGAGATCGTCCCGGGACGATAACGCCTCGGAGAGGCAAAAGAAAGACTCGATCGCCCTCGGATAACCGCAAAAAAGATAACCCTGTAATAATACCTCGTAGATATCCGCGAGATCTCCGGAGTCCTCGATCGCCAGCTTCAAAATAGCGGTCAGCTTATCGGAATCCCCTGACGCCTGCAGGCAGGATACGCTGGAAATAAAACGATCTCGTTGAGATAGACCGTCCCTGGAAAACATCTTTTCCAGAAAAACGCTTTTTTTCTTATCGAATAACGATCTCGATTTTCTCAGGTTAAATTCCATGATTCTCCTATAAAAAAAGCCACCGTTTCAGGAACATGAAACGGCGGCTTAATAACTCCCGGGAAATTAACTCAGACCTTTTCTGAACGCGAATCCCATCTGAAAGAATGGCAGATAGATTACGATAATAATGGTCCCGATAACTACGCCGATCAATAGAATCAGCATAGGTTCGATCAGCGAGGTCATCCTCATGATTACAGCTTCGAGCTGTTTGTCATAAAATGTCGCCGCTTTGCCGAGCATCTTATCCATCTCGCCTGTTTCCTCCCCTGTGGCGGCCAGGGAAAGCAGAGTATTGGGGAAGGCTCCCGTTTTTTTCATCGAAGCCGCGATTGAATAACCATCGCGAATCAAACGAGTGGATTGCCGTACGGCGGTTTTATAATAGACATTATCCATCACCCGGTAAACAAGATTTAGCGCGTCCACCACCGGCACGCCCGCGCTGAGCAGCATACCGAAAGTACGGCAGAATTTACTCATAAGAGAATTAACCAGGACCTGTTTAAATAGCGGCAGGTTGAGCTTGATCCGATCGATAACCTTCCGCCCCGTTAAGGTCAAACTGGAGACCTTGAACAACATCGCCGCGAGTATAACTCCGATCAGAGTCACTAAAAAGTTCCCGCCGATAATATCAGCTACCTTGATAAGCATCTGGGTCGGCACGGGAAGATCGGCGCCGAAACGGCTGTAAACCTCCTGGAACTGCGGCACCACGTAGATCATCAATACCGAGGTTACGACGGTCAGCATGACAATCACCAAAACAGGATACGCCATCGCCGAGACAATCTTCCGTCTGGTATCCTGAAGGAATTCCAGATAATCGGCCAGCTCCTCCAAAACGGTATGAAGCGCGCCGGAGACCTCTCCGGAACGAACCAGAGCCACGTATAATTGGGAGAACACTCCGGGATGCCTGTCGAGGGCGTCGGATAAGGCGAATCCTTTTTTGACGTCATTCAAAAGTTGCGCGATTACTCTTTTGAATTTCTTCTGCGCTTCCTCGTATAACAGGTTATTCAACGATTTCTCGACCGTGAGACCCGCCGAGATCATCGTCGACAACTGGCGAGTAAAAAACACCTGAGTGTTAAGGGGCACCGAAGTTCTTTTCTTATGAATATACAGGGCGATTTCATTCAATAATCCGCTGGACTTGCCTTTCCCCTGTTTTAAGGCGTCGACAATCGAGATAACGGTTTGCCCCGACTCTCTCAGCTTTTTTAAAGCCTCATCGAGAGAACTGGCGGAAATCGTTCCCTCATGTTTATTCCCTTTTTGATCTTTAACTACGTAAGCATAACTCGCCATCTATCGTCCTTTTTGTCTATCGGGGATAAAACCTAACGGCCGCTAATCCTCGTCTACTGTCTTTGTGATTACTTCCAGAGCCGAGACCGTTCCGGCAAGCACTTTACGTATTCCGGCTTCTCTTAACGTAACCAATCCATTTTTCATCGCTTGTATTCTCAGGTCATCCTCGTTGCCGCCCTCGAAAATGATTTTCCTTATCGGCATCTTCATCTCCAGAAGCTCGATCAGGGCGATACGTCCGAAATGCCCGGTATTTCGGCATCGCACACAACCGACGCCCCTGTAAAAAGTGGCCTCTTTGTATTTGTCCGGAGCCATCTTCAGTCCTACTAACTCCTCGACGGACGGTTTGTATTCCTCCTTACAGCCGCCGCAAATAGTCCTGACAAGCCTCTGGGCCATTATCAGGTTAGTAACCGAGCCGGCAAGATAATTCGGTACGCCTATATCAAGGAGCCTGGTAATCGTCGAAGGTGAATCATTGGCGTGCAGAGTGGTAAACACAAGATGCCCCGTTAGAGAGAATTTTATCGCTATATCCGCGGTCTCCTTATCGCGGATTTCCCCGATAAGCACCTTATCGGGATCCTGCCTCAATACAGTACGTAACGTCGACGCGAAAGTTAAACCGATTGAATCGTTGACGGCCACCTGGCTGATTTTATCGATCTGGTATTCCACCGGGTCTTCCACGGTCACGATATTATCTTCCTCGTTCTGAATCTCTTTCAAGGCCGCGTGAAGAGTAGTCGATTTGCCGCAACCGGTAGGACCGGAGACGATAATCATCCCGTAAGGCATGTTGATCCACTTGCGGAAAATCTCGAGCATATCGTTATCGAAACCGAGGTTGGTCAGGGAAAAATCGAAACCCTTCTTGTCAAGCAATCTCAACACGACCTTCTCACCGCGAACCGTGGGCAGAACCGATACGCGTACGTCAACCTCTTTGTCCGGAGTCTTGATGGAAATGCGTCCGTCCTGGGGAAGTCTTCGTTCAGCGATATTGAGGTTGGCCATGATTTTAATTCTGGATATTATCGCCGTGGATGATTTTACCGGGGCTGTCATAACTTCCTGCAACGCCCCGTCGACACGATAACGAACAAGCAAGGCGTCGAAAAGGGGTTCGATATGAATATCGGTCGCCCTGCTTTTTATGGCCTCGGATATGATCAGGTTCACCAGTTTGACAATTGGAGCCTCGTCGAGCTCCTTTTTCAACTGGTTGACGTCAATGTCGTCTATATCCTTACCGTCGGCCGATACTATGAAGTCCATTCCCGAAAGAGCCTCGGATACCTCTCCGGTAGCCCGCAACTCCTTGTAATGTCTTTCTATGGCCTCGTCGATTACGCTTAACGCGCTGATATTTACTATGATCTGCATTGAAGTGATTTTTTGCAGATTATCGATTACCACTATATCTTCGGGATCGACTAAAACCACATGAAGCTGGTCGTCCTCCCTGCCGAAAGCGATACAATGGTATTCTCTGGCAAAAAACTCGGGAATAAACTCCAACGCTTCCTTATCGACCTTCAGCAATTGCTCGGCGGTGACATGCTTTACTCCGAACTGTTTCGAAAGTCCGACAGCGAGTTCCTCGTCCCCTATAAGGCCTTCGGCCAGCAAAATTTCGCCGAGCCTCTTGCCGTTTTCTCTTTGTTTATCTAACCCTTTCTTGAGTTTATCTTCAGTTATCAAATTCTCTCTTAAGAGTACTTCACCAAGTTTCTCCATTAAACCTCTCCGGTAGAACCACTATGGTTGTGGACGAGTACAAACAAGATCAACCTCTGCGACAACGTTAGGGAACCCTACGAGGGAGGCCTGGACGCTTGTATCGATCCTCGGTATCTGGTTCTGTGGCGTCGGTATTTCATCGCCGCATATCTCATAAATCGTCTCAGCGTATCCAAGGCTGTCAGTATAAACCTCCAAAGGCCCGATAATCGTTCCGGCGACCAAAGCGCTGAAGTAGATTAAACCATTATCCGCGGCACAACCCCCGCCGTCTGTAAGCAGCGCTCTGATTGTGGATTGGTCGCAATCGAGTTGGCTATCGCTATCGCATCTTAAGTTTCCGGGATTAGCCGTGCAGGATAGCCCGGGATCATACGGAGGCAAGGCGAAAACTTCGGACGTATCGACTACAGGGCCGTTTTCGCCCGCTGAAGAGGCTACTACCTGTATCTGTTCAAAGGCTTCATAACACCCGAATATAATACGCGAAAACGCGTATCCGTCCACCGAGTCGGCGTGATACGGCTTGGGACCGCCGGTAAACGAGTTACCTTCCACTTCCGCGATGTTGTTGGGAATCAGAGAGAAATGAACAGCCGTTCCATATTCGACGGGGTTAGTGTATATATCCCAGACTCCCGCTCCGACCTGAAGAAATCTCTCGGGATAATTAGGCTCTTCACTTTCCGCTTGAGGGGAGCGCGATACGCTGACAAAGGCAGGCGGACCTGAGGAAATCGTAATTAATGATTTCTCGTCGCAGACAAAAATCGAATCGGGCGGAAGGGGTATGGTGCAGGCCTCGATCGCGACAGCTCCGGCATACGTACCCGAATAAATTTGCAGTACCGCCTGACCGTTTAAATTGGTTTCTATCGTATCCTGATATACTCCCCACTCGGTATCGAACGACGGCCAATGGTACGCAATGGTGGAATCTCCGGACGCCGACGTTATCTGGAAGGCGACAACGTATCCTTCCGATAGTGGATTCCCGTAGGCATCTTCAAGGGTCGCTATGATCTGGCACGATGCCCCCCCGACCTCGATATTATCCTGGCTGGCCGATAACACCAGAGTCGTCGCCTCTGCAGATAGACAACGGAAAACAACCGGCTGAATAGACCAGATGGTATCGCTCGGCTCCTCGGGATCAGGAACAAAAGCTCTAACGTTATCATCCCCTGTCTCCGATCCTACAAGATATATGGCGGTAGCGATACCGTCGGAGGTAGGCGATGACGACGGATTCACAGATGATGTAATTATTTGGTTAACAAACCTGATCTGCGTTCCGTTAGCCACCGGGTTACCGTTAAAATCAACCGCGGCAACCTGTATCGTATCGAACGTTCCGGAACCGGCGATCAACGTAATGGTGGATTCGGGCCTGACGAATTGCAATTCGTAGATGAGACCGGGGACATAAGTGACGATAACAGTATCGACCACAGTAGTCGTTTCGCCCGCGTATCCCCAGACGAATATAGAATCCACTTTCGGGCCGCTGACAATATTTGCCGGAGCCGTTATTGCCGAGAACGCCTGACCATCGTTGGTCTGAACTACCGTGGGGGATAAAAACCCCGTCCCGGTATGTTCGAGGTAAACAGATGTACCATCGGCTATCAACCCACCGCTAGAATCCTGCACGATTACAAATATAGCCGATGAGTCCACCCCGTTGGCGATCACATTATGTTTCTGCAACGATACGTTAATGAAAGCTATCGCCCTTATGGGTAAAACGTCAACAACTGTCGTATCAATAGCCTCATGAATAGAACCCTCTCTATACAGGCCGACAAGTTCAGTAAGACCGACATAATTGGCGAACGGTTTATATACCGATTCCGCTTTCCCGTTTCCGTCGGTAACAACAGTCGATTGCCATTGACCGCTTCGGCTGGGGATATTGAATATAACCGTATCACCGACAATACCCCGGCCGTAAGTATCGGTTAAAAACGCCCTGATAATGGTCGAATCGGAATCGTCCCCGTAAACCGTTTCAGGGATAGCGTTCAAGGTCAATGTGTTTCTTATCGGCCTGAGCGGTATTGAAACCGTGGCGACAATCGGGTTTTCAGGATCGGTGGGCGACGATGTAACTGCCTGAATTATGGCGGAGTCGGGATTATTCAATTCGTCATCCAACGTGTTGTTAAACAGGGCAGTAACCAGTCCCTGGCTGTTTGTGTAGGGAATGGTGATGCTCGTATCCTCGAATGATATTCTCCCGACCTGATTTAATATCGAAAATGTAACAGGCTGACCAGCCACGCCTCTTTGGGTGGTATCGACTAAAGTCGCCATAACCTCGTAGGGGATCGCTTCGTGATCGATTAACTTCGGAAGAGGCGGGAAATAATTAAGACTCATCGTATATTCGGAAGGCCCCGAAATGTATAGGGTTTTCGATTTGGATTTAGTCCCCGCGGTTATATTAATACTCACAGTGCCGTACGCGCCAGGTTCCGCCCTGAATACCGCCGATGTATATCCTTCGGCATCCGTGGTATCCGGTTGAACCAGATACCCGATATCCGGGGTACGGGTTACGGATACCGGCACGCCGGCCATACCGACGCCCTCCGAATTCAGCACCGCGATGACAACTAAGACAGAGTCAACGGCGTCCGGCGAAGGCAAAAATATCTGCGTGGGATTCAAGGAGACTATAAGGTCGTCCACGTTGGCCAGCCGGAGCGCGCCCGAGTCGACACCACTTCTCCTGTCACACGAAACCAGAGCCGCGGCGATCGCCATAATCAAGATCAACGTTCCGATCGCCGCCGTTTTAATTTTATTCTCCATTATTTGTCCTCCTGAAATGGAGTTGATAGCGCTTCTTAATATTCTTTTTCCTTTAATCGTTCTTCCAGGGGAGTTACGGCCTCCTCCTGTATCTTTTTAATTCCCTCTATGTCAGATTTGGCTTTTTCCAATGTATCGAATTCGGAATCCAGACTTCTAAAATCCGTTATAGTCCCTTCTTGAAATATCAAATTCCCCTGGCTGGTTAGATTAGCGGCATCGGAATAACTCACGTCATGCCTGAGAATTCTCGGTGTTATCTCTATAAGGAGATCCGTTTTCTTGGTCGCTTTATAGCTATGCGTAAACAGCTTTCCGATTAAGGGAAGATTGGAAAGAATAGGCATCTTATACACTACATCGACATCGTCGATAGATAGAAGGCCGCCAATGAATATCTGTTGGCCATCCTTGACCATTACCGTGGTACTGGCGGTTCTGATTTTCTTGCGGGGATATAACCCCTGAACCAGTTCGATTATCGACGATACCTCGGGGTTAACCTTGACGGTAATGTAGCCGTCGGTATTAATGGTAGGCGTAATATGCAATTTTATACCGACCGAATCGGTTATCACGATGGCGTTCTCCCTGGAGGAAACGGCGAACCTCAATGTTTCGCCTATCAGGATCGTCGCCTCGCGATTATTCAACGTGGTCAATTGCGTGTGAGCGAGAACCCTCGCCTTATTGCGCTTGATGAGAAAATCGAGTGTGATATCAAAAGCGTTTAGCTGGCGCGAAAACTGAAAAATATTGTCAAAACCCTCGAGCTTCTCGAAACTGTATTTCTCGGGAAGGTAATCGAGATCGGGAAGCTGCCCCCCGAAATCGGTCTGGGTGGGCGCCCGCGATGATCCGTCGGTTACGCCCTGGCCGTCCTTGACCAGCGGTGATTCGGCAAGTATGGTTGTCAGATGCGAGAGTTTGCCCCAATTGATGCCAAGTTCATCGAGATCGTCGGTAGCCACCTCGATCAGTTTGGCCTCGAGGAGAATCTGCGGCGCGGGTTTATCTATATTCGCGATAATACTATTGATATCGGATATAACTTTGGGGCTGGCCAGAATGAGTATCCTGTTACCGGACGTATCTATCTGGATTCTGTCCGTGAGATCTTTAAGCAGTTCCTTGACCTCGGCGGCAACCGCGTATTGGAGGTCTATGACATGAGCCGTGATTCCGATCTCCCTCTCGAGAGCAGTAGCCTCTGCTACCAGAAATGAATTCCCGACGATTTCGTAAGACAGCCCGGCCGCCCTGACCACCAGGTTGATCGCCTCATTAATGGGAGTATCTTTAAGATGAACCGATATTTTCTCTTTCGTGTTCACACCCGGCCCGGTTACTATATTAAACCCCGATTTTTCGGCCAGAATGCTTAGAATCGAGGGCAAAAACGCGTCATCCGCGTCGAGCGTTACGGTTTTTGCCAGTCCGATTTTTAATTCTTCCGATATATCTTTGCTTTCATTTGAATCCTGTCCGAGCAGTAAACCGGGGGAAACCGCTATAATTCCCGCTACCAAAAGTAATATTATTCCCCACACAGGCGCTTTAGTCAAAATCTCCTCCTTAATAAATCTAATCAGATGCCCGCGCACCATTTAGTAATTGTAATTGCCATAATCGCTGGTATTGGAATATTCCGAGTTATCCGGAGTCCTCTCGCCGCTCGTGGCGCGCTTGTTTTCCAGGACGATTCTCTTGCCCTTGTTGTCCAGAATAACCTGCATCTTCTCGATTTTCAATACCCTGTAAGCCGTGCCGATCTGGTCCCCTGCCTGCACCACGTAACTCTTCCCGTTATACCTGATAATAGCCTTGGGATTATCGTCGATTACCGTGGCCGAGAGCCTTATCTCATATTCCTCTTCGCCTTCACCCTGACGCTCGTCGGCATACTTAAAGTCTTTGATGACCCTTCCAAGGTGCAAAGGGTCCTGTTGAACGTAGAAGGAGTATTTTTGACGTTCCTTCCACATAATCTCCAGGGTGTCTATTGTCGCTTTTAACCCCTCGTTCTGGTCCAGCGTAGCCTGTTCAGCCACTCCCTCCCGCGAGCGCTCGGGGACCTCATAATAGAGAATAAACGCCGAATACCCCAGAAGACCGATCATGGCGATTACGGCCGCCAAGCTTAATACCTTAAAAATACTGTCCTGATTCACTTCTCGAACTCGCTTTCATAATTGCAAGAGTGCTTATTTGTAAATTTACCGGATGCTGCCTGGGACGACCCAAAATCTCTCCGGTAAATCTCGATTGGTCTATATTGCTGGTTACAGTAAATCGGTTTATCTTTATCAGGTGAGGCGATTTCTCCAGGGTATCCAGTAATCGGCCGAACTCCTTATAACTGGCGATTATCTTCATTTGGTAAGGGACCTCGATATATTCCTTGCGTAACGTCGTGACGGGATCGTCGGTCCCGACCACCTCGAGAGGGGTCAGCGAGACCAGACGGATCTTCAGCCTGTCCATGGTGGTGGTTAGATAGCGAAGGAAAGGGATCGACGCTTTCTCTACAAGCGGATCGGCGAGATCATCGATTAAGTTATTCTTAATCAAATTGGTGATAGCTTCCCGTTCCTCGCCCAGGATCTGGGCGGCCAGAAGCTGCTTATTTTTTTCGCTTATCTGACTCAACAGGGATTCTATCTCCGCCGGCTGTTTTTCGATAACAGTATCGAAATAATAGTAGCTTCCCCCAAGAGCGGCCGCCAGGATCACGAAAATTATCATTATCGGTTTCATCTTTTCTCCATCGTCAGATCTAAAGCAGGCAGGCTATCTCGAACCTGACCATTTCCTGGTCTTGATGTTTAACCCGCCGGGATGATTGAAACTTAATGTTTAAAAAGTCTCGGCTGAAATCCTCCTGGGATTTGATCACGTTGATAATGGCGACCACTAAATCGAGATCTTTCTTGCCGGCTTTTACTTTCGAGATCCCCTTGATCACGAAAGCGCTAACATCGCGGTCAAAAGATATTTCGGTAATAGCCACGTCCCTGGGGAGAATATTCCCCAGAACCTGAAGTTTCTCCGACCAGATCATCCTCTCCCTGGTAATATTCGCCAGGGTGAAAAGATCCTCGGGCGAAAGATAATCGCTGGAGGCCTCGAGCATGGCGATCTTTTCCTCTACGGCATTCAAATCCGCTTGGTAACCGTCGATGGTTCTCTGCGTAAGATAAGCTTTGTAACCGACAATCCCGATGATAACGGCCAGGAAGGCAAAAAACACGCCGAGGGTTATCGCTTTTCTCCGCTTCTGAGCCTGCTCGAACTGATCGAAGCGGTTGGACGCTTTATTGAGGTTGATGGAATAGTATTTCGCTTTCATTATTCCTCCCTCAAAGCCAAACCACAAGCGGTGGCCAATTGCGCCCCGATATTCTCGTTGAAACCGGGAGGCACGGTGAACATCTCAAAGGGATTGTAGATCTCGACATCTAACGATAACGATTTAGCCAGATGCGCATTGAGATTCGGCATGGATGCTGTTCCGCCGCTTATCAAAATCTTCTCAAAATCTCTGATTCCGGTTTCCTTGGTATAATAACGGAAGGAACGCCGGATCTCGTCAATAAGTCCGTCGAGAGCCATCCGACGGGCGACGCGTATCGACTGTTCGTCGGATTCCGAAGGACCCAACAGGGCGCCCATCCCTCTTTCCCTTTTCAAATGCTCAGCCTCAGCGTAATCAACTTCATGCAACGTTTTAACATCCTCGGTGAGCTTATACCCGCCAATGGCGATATCTCTGCAAAAGAGTACACCATGATCGGAAAAAATGCACAGGTTTGAGTATTTAACCCCGAAATCGAGAAAAACGAGCGCGCTTTCGCCTTCCGGTTTACCCCTGGTCAAGAAGTAGGAATTCACCAGGGCGACACTATCGGCGTCGATAATACTGGGATTGACTCCGAGATCTCTGAGCAATTTTACCTGGTATTCGAAAGCCTTTTTCGTGGTGGCCACCAGCAAAATTTCCATCTGGGTGGCCTCCGCTCCCCCGTCGAGAATCTGATAATCCATTATGGCGTCGGTATCGTCGAGAGGTAGATGTTTTCTGGCCTCGAATGACAGCGACGACTCAAGTTCCTCGGCGGCCAGAGAGATAGATTTAATTTGCTTGACCGCGACACTGGCGCCGCCTATGCCGCAATTCAAGCTCTTGATTCGTTTAGGATTGATTTTGAGTTGCTTGAAGCTTTTCCGAAGGGCTTCGACCTGACGACTATATCCGGCTCCCTCGATCTCGAATTCCTCGTTCTCGTCATATAACTCAACGATCGAATAATTCTTCAACCTGTGCCGGCCGTCCTCCGAGTCAATCTCAACCAATTTTACCGAATAATTGCCTATATCCAGACCAAAAGACGATTTTGCCATAGCGCTCCTTAATTAACGACTTTCATTATTTAATAATAAAAATTCTCGTAATAAATAGGTCTTTCGCTCTTTATAGGAATAAAATGAGGAGGCGGATTGTTGCGGAACCGGTCGTCGTACTTATAATCCTTCTGACAGTATCCAACCCCGGAACCGCACCATCCCCTGTGCACAATTCCCCTGTGGAACTGCGCCAGGGATCCGTAAATCAACAACGACTCATGCTCCTTGGCGTTACTATAAATCTTATCGATCGAGAAAGAACCGCGCAACGCCGCTATGCCGGCAGTTATCTCTATACCGTAATGATCATCGGGGAGACGATCCGATACAAGCACCCATTTCTCCGAGATCAACCCGATCGCGCTATTACAATCGTAGCGGATAAACCTGGCATTGCTATCCCAGCAGGATACAACGGTTTTGCCTCTTATATATAACGTATCCGAACTGCCGATGGTAACTCGTCCGACAAATCCCGCCTCGGGAGGATATTCAGCGTTAGGGTAAGCTGTCGTGGAAACCCAGCATTTGCCTTGAACAAAGATCGCCCCGGTGGGCGGAATAGGCTCCAGTTCAATCTCGTCAAAATCCTGAATCCAGGTATTCCCTCTATTCACCGATACTCTCACCTTATAACCGCCGTTTAAAAGCAAAATCCAGTAAACCTCATTGGGTTGGTAGCTCCCATAAGTATACTGACCGCCCGCGAATACCCGTATCTCTTTGGCCTGATCCGGGAATTTAATCTCGGGCATATTCAGATACAATCCCTCCTCGAAATGCGCGTTGTTGTTGGAGGGATATATAAAGTCCGCTGACGAGGTTACCCGCTTGTAAAACACCGGTTCGTCGGCCCCGGGTACTATGCTTATATGATCGTTTGTATGTACCTTGCCGTCGAGAGTATCGGCTGTCCAGAAAGAGATCCTCCCCCCGTTTACCAGATCGGTTTCGGCGTTGGTTATGTAAAGATAGTCGGCGAAAGTCGATGATATATATCCGCTGGAAACAGTACGCTCAAAGGACAATCCGGAATGGCTTTTGGCATAGCCGGTTCCAATTGCTCTGTAGGAAACGTTGACGCCGTACATCCCCTGCTCCTGACCGGTGTAGGTTAAATATCCTGAATAGTGGACGTTACCGTAATACTTCTTTTTCCTTAAACGGTAATCATGGCCTGGGGAATAAATGGCGGCATACTCCAACATGTCGATCATACCGGCCGCGCGAGCGTACGTGGATTGACTGAGTCCGACATATTCGTCGGTCTCCAGGACCATCCTGTTTACCAATCTGAGATACGATATTCCGCCCATAAACATGGCAAAAGATAGTATTGTCGCCATCACCAGCACCGAACCCCTCTGGCGATGACCATTCGTTACGGATCTCTTCATGAATTCCTCCCGTAATGGATTTCTGAAGCGCTATAACTAATTGCCCGCTTCTTTCCCTTGACCTCAATCATCTATCTGAAATAACTCGCATAGTTATCGTAAAATTCCTCATAATAGTTTACCCGGGAGCCGGCATTGTAATATCCGTTGCCAGTCCTGACCTCGAGTTCGCGGTCGGCTATACCGGTATAAAAGGCATATTGCGCCCGCGAATCCGAAAGCCGCGAGCTTATATCTTTTTGAAGAGACTGTACCGAACCGAGATGGATCAAACCCAAAAGAAACATGGCAAATGATAGAACCGTCGCCATTACCCGAACAGCGCCCCGCTGACTCTCCGCGCTCCGGCGGTTCGCAAATAACTTAATCGAAGTCGTCATCATTTATTCCTCTTAGATACGACTGACGAAAGCTCCAATGTATCGTTGCCCTGACTTACTAAAACCAGATCGATTTTAATCAATGAATACCCCAGAAGCGTCGGACTGGGCGTCCCGATATCGTCAAGAGCAGTAAACCGAGCGCTCGCTACGGTCAGATAGGGCTCTTCGTTGGGGTAGTTCCTCCTAAAACGAACAATCGGCAAAAGCCTTTTATTAAATATGTTTCGTCCCTCGGTCTGATCGTTCCATCGAAGCTCTCCTGCCCCATCGACAAAAAAGAATTCGGCACCCCACGCCCGATTATTATACCTCAAATCAAGCTTGGCGTCAGGCAAACCTGAAAATGGCTTGATCCTGATAAAGTTCGCGTTGCGAATCCATATCGCCATTTTCGCGAGCGCCATGCTCCCCTCGTTATAGAGAACTATCTTTTCGGTGGACGATTTCCAATAGCGAATACCATCCGTATACGCCGTAAGCATCCCCACTATCATTATGGACGAGATGATCAGCACAATGGCCATCTCCACCAGAGTCAAGCCAGCCTGTGATGACGATATCCTATTTGTAAATTTCATCGCCTTTTCCCTCTAACCGTTAAAATTTCGTTCTAAGCTCTATCTGGTACTCTCTTTCCGACAACGCTTCCCATTCGTATATGACAGCCACTTGGGTGTAATACGGGACATTGGTACTGGGATTCACCTGGGAACTATACTCAACGCTTATTCTGCATTCGGCCCAGACAGGCTCGTGTTCATCGTCGGGAGGAACGATCGTGTCTGTAAAACTCCGTTGGAAAGACATGGGGACTACGCCCTTCTCATTCTGGTAATATTTCATCCTTTCCATCCAGGCTTCGGCTCTTTCCATGGCGACTCTCCGCTGATATTGTTCGGTGATCAGCAGAGTGCCGGTAATAAACATCTGGTAAAACGCCAGCACCGAGATCCCCACCACCAGCAAGGCGATCATGAGCTCCACGAGAGTAAAACCGCTCTGACTTTTACGCCTGTTAATATTATCGACACCGCTGTTCATATTATCTCCCTTTTAATCCAAAAACTGCTTGGGATTATCGGCTCTCTGGGCCGCCACCGATTTCTCTATCTTACCCTCGGCCACGAGGTTCAATAAATTCTGATCCAACGACTGCATGCCCGATTTACCTCCGGCCTGAATTACCGACGGTATCTGGTAGATTTTGTCCTCGCGAATCAGGTTTCTCACGGCTACAGTCGCCATCATAACCTCGCAAACCGCGATACGCCCGCCGTCTTTACGAGGAATAAGCGATTGAGCCAAGACCGCCTGCAACGATTCCGCCAGCATCGATCTAATCTGCCCTTTTTGTTCGGCAGGGAAGATATCGATAATACGATCGATGGTTTTAGTCGCCGACGATGTATGCAGGGTGGATAAAACCAGGTGACCGGTCTCGGCCGCGGTTAAGGCCAGTGAGATCGTTTCCAGATCGCGCATTTCGCCGAGGAGAATGACATCGGGGTCCTCGCGCAAGGCCGCCCGCAGAGCGTTGGAAAACGACTTGGTGTTCGCTCCCAGCTCCCGCTGGTTAATAAGGCTGTTCTTGCTGCTCTGGAAATATTCCACGGGATCCTCGATGGTTATTATATGACATTCCTTATGATGGTTGATCCAATCGACCATGGTCGCGAGAGTCGTGGTTTTACCCGATCCGGTCGGTCCTGTAAGCAAGACTAAACCGCGTTCCAAAAGTGACAACTGCTTTAAGATATCCGGCAGAGCCAGCTCTTCGAACGATTTGATCTCCGCGGGAATCGTCCTGTATGCCGCGGCCAACCCCTGCAGCTGTTTGTAAATGTTGCACCTGAATCTGGTGTTGTCGTCTATTTCCTTGGCGAAGTCGACTTCATAAGCCTCTTCGAAACGCCTGCGCTGATCGTCGGTCATTGATTGCAATATCAATTCTTTGACCTTGTCCCTGTTCATCCCGGGCAGATCGAGCTTATGCAAACGACCGTCGATACGCACCATCGGCTCCGAACCCTCCGATAGATGAAGATCCGAAGCGCCCTGCTCCTTTGTAAAAAGAAGCAGATCGTCGATAGTTAACGGTTTCGAGGTTGAAACCACCTCGCCCGCGGTTTCGTAATTATCCAAATACGCCAGTCCTTAGAATTAGGTTAAAGATCAATCGAAACCGTAGCCGCTCCATCTGCCGCGCCGAGCGTCGAAAGACACGATTTTACCCGCTCCGCCGGGCATCAAACCTTTGGATGTAGCGCTAAGCGTCTGAATTCCGTTTGCCCCCGGAGTCATGGTAAAATTCCATCTATCCGTTGTAACCTGCTCTAAGTGCAACCTGCGAAGCTGGGTGATGTCCGTGGGCCATTGGCCTGTCTCCGCGTGATGAACCTTCGATGCCCCCCAGATAGCGGCGATCGCCTCCTGCGCTTCTCCAGCCCTGGCGCTCTCGACATACTTCAGATAAATCGGTACGGCAATAGCGGCAAGGATAGCGAGAATCACAAGAACGATTGCCAGCTCAACCATGGTAAATCCGCTGTTCTTGTTATGCCTTCTCAATTTTGCCTCCTTAAAAGATTAAAATTTATTTTTCCAATATAAAAAAACTACCCCCTTTTTACCCCCAAGGAAGTTCTCTTCCCTGATCCTCTAAATTACCAACCCTTCCAAGCTAAATATAGTCATTACATTTAATTCCGTCAACTCCAAAAACGCCTCCTGGCAACATTACACTATACATGCTTAACAAGCTCTGTGGCATCGGAGTTCCACTATTTAAGCGCCTATAAAAATCGTTAAATCATTGTACGCACAACCTTACGGCGGTTACGCTGATGTATAGGGATTAGGATTGTCGAAAATATCTATTTTTTCAGGTTATCCCGAAGCTTCGCGAGTTCGTCGCCAAGCCTGTCAAGCTCTCTCTCCAGACGTCTGAGGTTCTGTTCAAGGTCAATGTTGTCAAACACTTGGAACGATTTACCGAGATTCAATACAGGCAGGGGATCTTTCAGTTCCCAGCCGCCGAAAAGAGCCTTGTTATCCGCCGAATCCAATACCGCCTCGACCTTCAATAACTCGCTGTCGCGGGCAACAGCGATACTAACGGTATCGCCCGGTTTGCGTGAACGTATGAGGGAATAAAGATCGGATATCCCTTTGATCGACTCCTTATCGACTTTGGTGATGATATCTCCCTTTTCCAAACCGGCTTTTTCGGCCGGAGAATCGTCAACCACCTCTACCACCATTATACCGCTGTCAACCTCATACCGTTCACGTTCGTCGGAAGTGAGATTTCTCTGGCTTATCCCCAGAAACCCCCGCCTGATTTTGCCATGTTCCACAAGCTCACGGGCTACATCAAGAGCCTGCTCGATAGGCACCGCGATCGCTTTGCTTTTTGAATCTCCCATTAAGTTTAGAAACCGAAGATTCTGTTTGGCAAGATAAAGGCCTTTCCTGTAATCGTTTACCGAAGACAAACCGTTTTCGGCCTCTCTTGCTATCAGCACGCCAACTATCTCACCGTCGGTATTTAAAACAGCTCCGCCCGATCCTCCGGGGCTCACCCCGACTGCCAGTTTTAGATAATTCTCATCGCTTCTTCCCTCATACACTCCGAAATTTACGGTGGCGGGAGTGCCGTAGGAATTGCCCAAAACAATAATCCAGGCGCCCGATTTCAGCTTCTCGGATTTTCCCCAGGATGGTTTCTGAAAACCGTCTCCCAAAATCTTCAATACCGCAAGGCCGGTTTGATGATCCACTCCTATTTTCTCTGTCGGGTAAGAAACGCCATCATTAAACGTAACATTGTGTTTGCCAACGTCATACGCATACGAAGAAGTTATGACATATCCCGCCTTATCGAAAACAATTCCGGTAGATATCAGGCTCCTCCAGTCGCTTTCCCCTTTTACCGTAACCAGATAAGGCCCGGTCTTCTCCACCAAGGCTGTTAGTTCGTCATCCAGAGATTTTAAAATACCCCCGTCGGCAGTTCCGGCGAATTGAATAGATAACGCCATCGTTATTACGCTAAAAACCTTTATCGCTGAACTCATAAAAACCTCTTTAGAACTTTATATTGACATTCTCTTTCGTCTTTTCGATCACCGGCAGAATGTAATCTTTCACCTTCAAAACCGAATCGGCCAGCATGAACGAATCGCTGCCGGCAAAGTCGATAATCCTGGCATTTTCGGGTATCGGGAATGACTCGATCTTGATAGTAGGATCCTCGGTAAAATCAAGGGATTTCGACGGTTCACCCGCCGAATTCCCGGTCTCCGCGGTAAAATCAGGCGCCGTGGGATCGAGAGTTACGGTTGGAGCTTTAGGCCCCGCCAAAAGGAATACCGCCGCGGCCGCCGCCGCGAAAGCGAATCCGGATAAAACCGCTTTCATCCTGAATCCGGACACGAAAATCGCCTTGTTCTTTTCAACCCGTGCCGATTCCAAAACCCGTTCTTTAAAACCTTTCGGCATACTCAACGACGGTAACGATCGAGCCGCCCCGGAGATCGCCTTCAAATCCGAGAGTTTCCTATTGCAGGCAGGGCAAGAGCTTAGATGATCCCGGACCGATTCCTTTATGCCGTAGGAAAGCTCATCATCAATATAAGCCGATAGTCTGCGGGATACCCCTCGACAGTTCATGATATATCTCCTTATACGGTTTCAGTTTATCTCTCAACATCGATCTGGCCCGGTTGATCCTCGATTTAACAGTCCCGACCGGCACCCTCATTACCTCCGCTATCTGTTGATACGGCAGTCTCTGTATATCACAGAGAATAAACGCCGTTTTATAATCTTCGGGAAGTTTCGCGATCGCCTGCTCGATTATGGGCAAAAGGCTCTCCGCCCGCAAATCGATCTTATCCGGCAATTCGGCGTCGATCTCATCCTTTATAAAATCGAGGCTTATATACCGCCGCAGTTTCCTTTTCCTCAATTCGGACCTGGCCAGGTTCAATGCGATTGTGTATATCCAGGTGGAAACGGCGTAATCGGGCGTATAGCTTGCCTTTCTACTAAATACCCTTAAAAATGTCTCTTGTATCAACTCTTCCGCCGTCTCCCGGTCGATCACTATTCGCCCGACAAAATTCAACAATCGATCCTGGAACCTCTCCACGAGAATACCGAACGCGCGTTCGTCGCCGGCCTGAATCAGCTCCATCAATTCCTTGTCCGTAACTCTGGGATTGTTTTGCTTATCCGATTTGGATTCCATAAAAGTCCCTCAATCTAGTTTTACTAATTATACAAAATAATATTGCCGGTGTTCCCGATAAAATTCGCGCGGCCGGGAAAATATCGCTAAGTTATTGATGGTAAACGTTTTGGGGGCTGTCTTTATAGTCGGTTGAATTTTGTCTTATCCGTCCAGAGGCGTTTTTCTTCAAAGCATCCTCAAAACGGCGGAATTTCTTTATATGTTTATCGACTTTATCGTTGAGGCGAGCCACGGTCCAGGTCAGCAAAACCATGGAGATCCCGATCAGAATTCCGGTTAAATCAAGCATATCTTTCTCCTCCGTCTGTTTTATCGGAATAAGATATGGAGGCTTGAAAAATATTAACGGTATAATAAAATCGCCAAAACCCACGAGATAAATGATGTCAGGATTATCAGCGGGGATATCCTCAGAAGCGTAAGTCCAATTGACGCTTTGAAATAACGGCTGGTCAACACGAGGCATAGATGCACCGGCGAGGCCATGACCCCCATAAAACCACCGGCAAACGCCAGAAGCATCCCGGAATTAAAAGAAAGATTTTCGGTGCCCAGAAGGGGCAGGATCACCGGGAATCCCACACCTATATAAGCCGATGTTACCCCGGTCAGGACACCCACCGCGAAAGGAACGGCGAAAGCGACCAGAGCCGACGGTATTTTCAAATCAAGCAACTCCTCATAGAAAAGACTGGCGGTTCCGGTTTCCTCCATGGTGTACATCAGGGTCATAACCCCGAAAATCAGGAAGATAATACCGGGAGAAAAGCCCTTTTTCAAAGAAACTTTCAGCGCGGCAAGGTCAACATAACGGGCAAGTAGAAGGACAATTATCACCAGGATCACAGAGATGATCAAGTCGATATTCAATATAAGGCCGAGCAGGACGATCGTCAAAATCGGCCAGAGCGATTTAAAAAGAAGTAGAAAATCGAATTTGCTCGATGATTTTTCGCCGCTCCCGATGTCGCCGAGCAGAAGGCCGGTCGCTATACATGTTATGCTTATTGGAAAATTAACGATGGCCACTTCCCATACCGAGATCTTGAGCACCGCCGCCGCCAGGATGATGCTCGGATATAAAGGCCAGGCCGCCTCCCAGACATGACGCCACCAGTAGTTCGACCCTGTAAATACTTCCGGCTTGATATTATGGCCGCGCCCGATCTCTTTGACAATCGGCGCGGAGACCATGGCTCCGCCGGGCATGGGGAGAAGGCCGATAATAGCCGGGGCGGCCCGGGATACCCATTTCGGGGGAAGGATCGATTCCAGCGAACGCACCATCGATCTGATAAATCCAGCCTTCTCGAACAGGTTGGCGAATGTCAGGATGAGGGTGACCGTCAGTACCAACTTCCAGCTTTTGATATTTATAAGGGAATTATAAAGAAGCATCCAGAAATCTTTACCGATACCGAAATTCCATACGCCCAGGAACAGGGCACCGGCGATCAACGATATGCCTATGGGTACTTTGAGCCGGATCAGGACGATTATCAGAACGAAGATCAAAAACAAGGGTAGCATAGAGCGGATAACATAAGCGGCGTATTATGAATGTCAATGGAAAAGAATCGGAGGTTTAAGGGACAAACCAGCATGCGGGATGCTCCCGACTTGCGGCTATGGTGTGCGCGGCGTACGTCCTCGTGCGCCGCGATAACCCCGATTGTTGGCGCACCGGGAGGTACGCCAACCACAATGAATATTCTGCCGATAGGGACTTTGAAACGTATCAGGACGATTATCAGAACGAAGATCAAAAACAAAGGCAGCATAGAGCGGATGAGGTAGGTAGGGTTCTAGGAATGTCAATGGAAAAGAATTTACGCCACGGGTCTTTGCGAGGAGGCCGCAGGCCGATAACCACCATAGTAATCGTCATCGTGAGGAGTCGAACGCAGTGAGACGACGTAACGATCTAATGAGAGCTTGCTAATTAGATCCTTACGCCCCTCGCCTTCGGCGCGGGGCTCAGGATGACAGCGGCAGGCTATGAAGACCGTAGCCGGGTGTCCCGAAGGGACCCCGGAACAGAGATTCTGCGATGTGTCAGGATGGAGTGAAGCGACATCCTGACACTTACAATCATTTCAAATAAAGCAATTTAATCGCCGTATCATAACCGCCCGCTCTCGCTCTGGCGAAATATATGCCGGAACTTACTTTATTTCCGAGGGCGTCACGGGCGTCCCACATTTTTCTGCGATGTGTCAGGATGGAGTGAAGCGACATCCTGACACTTACAATCATTTCAAATAAAGCAATTTAATCGACGTAACATACTCACCCGCTCTAGCTCTGGCGAAATAGATTCCTGAACTTACTTTATCTCCCAAGGCATCACGGGCGTCCCACATTATTTTTCCCTCCATTGCGGTCGTATTTATCCTCTTGATTAATTGTCCGCTGATATTGTAAATCTCGATCTCGCCTCCTTCCAGATCATTATAGGTTATGGTTATTGTTGTACTCCCGTTAAATGGATTAGGGTAAGCGGAAATGTAAATTGATGATTCATTCAATTCATTCATTTCAGTGTCGATCTCCGTTAGGCCATCGGTAAAAATCGATGTGACGACACTATCAAACGAAAAGTATTGTTGGGCAACAACTTCTCTTCCGCCGTTACCATCAATATCCCCGATGTCAATCAAGCCTTCCCTGTATATATAGGGAATATCAAAGTATAAATCGGGTATTGTGTCTATCTCAGTACTTCCAAACAAGAGTTCGGCGGTAAAGGTATACTGCATGTCCTGAATGGGCCCTCTTAATATCAAGAGATCGTCAAAATTATCGCCATTAAAATCCTCGAATGGTTTTAGAAAATACCTTATATCTCCGGGCTCAAAAACAGCATCGTATAACAGTTGACTATGGAGAGTATCACCGGCTATATTGCCATAATACAGTTTAAGCCAATAAGAATCTTCTGTATATCTAGATTTGATAAAATCAACCATATTATCGTTATTCAAATCGCCGGCCCATTTTACATTACCATCGGATATTGAGTAATCGGGAATCGAATCGAGATAGGTATCTCCGAAATATAAGTGAAACACTGTAACTATAGAGTCCTGATTATAAATGACTCTTTCCTTGATAATAAAGTCATCATATCCATCGCCATCGAAATCGCCAGAGCAACTGGGTTCCATCGACAGACCAGAAATCTCACCGTCCTCATGCCTAAAAAGCATCCAATCAGGTTCAGTATCAATTTCTGGAGAACCAAGAAACAAGTAAGCACCCGCAGTTTGGGACAAGGGGGGCATTGGATATTCACCCACCAGAAGATCCATGTAACCATCAGCATCGATATCTCCAGACGCATAAGAGTAGCCAAAACCTTCATAATCGCCGGAAAATACTTCGTCGTATAGAGTATCAAAAGGTTCTGTTCTATAGAGAAATACGCGCCCAAAATAAGTACTATATAATGGCGCACCAACGACAATTTCATCATGTCCGTCCCCGTCCATATCCCCGATGACATCGGCCCAGGCGCCAAAATATGAGGGATGAGCATGAGGTATTTGCGCAATCCATCCAGCGACAGTATCCGGATTTTCAGATCCATAAATAATCTTGAGATATCCCTGGCCCATATTGTATTGGGGATCTCCTACAAAGAAATCATCGAAACCATCGCTGTTCAAATCGCCGGACGGGCCAACGAAGAAGTAATGGCTCGAACCTGCCGGGCTGACATCGAGGGTGAGGAGATTATGCCATTGGGCGGAGGCGGAGGCGGCCAGGAGAAGCGCCGACAAGATTGTTAGCAGACCTATTTTATGCGTTTTCAATTTTCTCATTCGAACCATCCATATTGGATCCCAAGCGGCGCTTGGTAACCAGATCATCATATTTAATATAACAGGATTCGATGCTTTTCAAAGCGTATTATAGAAGCGGTCAGGTCACGTCCTTTCTGACTACGACCTGACCGAACGGGGATTGCCGGAGGAGCGTCGGGATGTCATTACCATTTCCATCCTAACGCGTGATTACGCGTCTCTAAAGCTAAGGTCTACTCCTGGCTTATATGCTCCATATATTTCGGAATCGCGCCTTCGTAGATATCGCGAAGTTTGGCCACCGGGAGATCGATCAGACAACCGGCGTGCGGTCGGGTGGCCTCACCCGACCGATTCTGTGTCGGGTCAGGCGACCCGACACCACAATATATTTTCAAATTCGTTCCACCCGTAACGCCGATCTTTTTTATGGTGATACCGTGCCTGCCCATCAATTCCCAGACCTTCTCGCCATGCTCCGGTTTGGCCGTGAAAATCACCCGCGATTGAGTCTCCCCGAATAATAGGGAGTCGGGCCGAATATCCGATTCGAGATTGATCTCCGCTCCGATACCGTTAGCGAAACAGCATTCCGCTATCGCCACCGCCAGGCCGCCATCGGAGATATCCTGCGCCGATTGAGTCAGGCCCGAATTAATAAGGTTCAACAAGAGGTCGATTACTTGCCGGTGAAAATCCAGATCGATTACGGGGATCTTGCCGGTGATCTGCCCATGAACCGTCTTCAGATATTCCGTCCCGCCGATCTCGTCTTTTGTCTCGCCGATCAAGTAGATATCGTCGCCCTCGTTTTTAAACGAGGTCGTGGTGATCCGCGCGATATCCTCGATCACCCCGACCATACCGATTACCGGCGTGGGGTAAACCGCTCGTTCGGGGTCCTCGTTATAGAAGCTTACATTCCCTCCCGTAACAGGTGTCTCGAACGTCCGGCAAGCTTCTCCCATTCCGGCTATACATTCGGCGAATTGGTAATAGATCTCGGGATCGTTCGGATTGCCGAAATTAAGGCAGTTGGTGATTGCCGCCGGTTTACCGCCCGACGCCGCCACGTTCAAAGCGGCCTCGGCAACCGCGATCTTCACGCCGGTTCGAGGATCGAGATAGCAGTATCGTCCGTTGCAATCGGTGCTCAAAGCCAGCGCCTTGTTGGTCTTGCGTATCCTGACCACCCCGGCCGACGATCCCGGGCCGACCGCGGTGGACGTTCTAACCGTCGTGTCATACTGCTCGTAAACCCATCTTTTCGAGGCTATATTCGGTGAGGCTAATATTTTTTCTAAAATATCATTCATGTCTTTGGGAACAGGGATCGACGATAGATCGAATTTTTCGAGTTCATCGATATAGGCCGGTTTTTTCCGCTGAGGGATATATACCGGCGCGTCGCCGCCGAGCACCAGCGATACCGCCGGGATATCGGCCACTACTTCTCCGTTCAGATGCACTCTCAACTGCCCGCCGGAGACAACCTCGCCGATCTCCTCGGCATGGACACCCCATTTATCGTAAACCGCTTTTACCTTCTCAACATTTTCCGGCACACAGACAACCAGCATTCGTTCCTGCGACTCGGAGAGCATGATCTCATAGGGGCTCATCATCTCTTCCCGAACAGGCACCTTATCTACGTGCAAAACCATCCCCGATTCGCCCTTGGCGGACATCTCCGACGATGAACATGTCAATCCCGCCGCTCCCATATCCTGAATCCCAACCGCCAGTTTGCCGCGGATGATTTCCAGGGTTGCTTCGAGAAGAAGCTTCTCGGTAAATGGATCGCCTATTTGCACCGACGGTCTTCTCGCTTCGGATTTCTCCGACAATTCCTCTGAGGCGAAAGTCGCGCCGTGGATACCGTCGCGGCCGGTCGATGATCCGACCACGAGCGCGATATTCCCTTTCCCCTTGCTTACCGCCGATGTCAAATCCGAGTGTTTGGCGATACCGACAGCCATAGGATTTACTAGCGGATTGCCGGTGTAAGCCTCCTCGAAATAGATCTCCCCGCCGACGTCGGGTACTCCGAAACAGTTGCCGTAGTCGCCAACCCCCCGAACAACGCCGTCGAAAAGGTAGCGTACCCTCGGATTATCGAGCGGGCCGAACCGCAGGGAATTCAGCACCGCTATCGGCCTGGCTCCCATAGTGAAGATATCCCGCAATATGCCGCCCACGCCTGTCGCGGCGCCCTGGTACGGCTCCACCGCCGACGGGTGATTGTGCGATTCGATTTTGAAAACTACCGCTAACCCATCGCCGATATCCACCGCCCCGGCGTTTTCATCCCCCGCCTCGGCCAGCAGGGCCGGGCCTGTGCGGGGAAGCGTTTTCAACTGGGCTATGGAGTTTTTATATGAACAATGCTCAGACCACATCACCGAGAAAATCCCCAGTTCGGTGAATGTCGGTGTCCTGCCGAGGATAGAGAGGATTCGTTGATATTCGTCGTCGCTTAACCCGTGTTCCCTGGCCAGCTTTATATCCACAGTCGGTTCCATTGAATTTCCTTATATTTTAATCCCGTTTTTCAAAAGCATCCGAATCCGCTTAAAATTTAGAAAGAACCTTATTAAGGAAAGAGCCTCAAAAAGTCAACGAATTAAGTTGAAAGTGTCAACGCAAAATAGAAATGTCCTATTCTTAGCAAGATAGAAATGTCCTATTTTGTCAATTGAACAATCCTCTTCTTTCGTGAATTAGATTTCAAAT